>JGI24003J15210_10000046_pt1 | contig 45222 bp, 72 predicted proteins | sample LinPmetageLP28_FD_15210 | JGI IMG/M metagenome (IMG submission 15210)
GAAGGCGAAGTAGAGCCTAAAGGTTGGGAATGGCTACACAAAGGCATTGCCCAAAGAAGTTTCAAACGTAACTTTACACTTACAGACGATATTGTAGTGCAGGGTTCGAGAATGGAAAACGGTATGCTTTTCATCGAACTGGAACGTATTATTCCAGAGGAAAAGAAACCTAAAACTATTGAAATCAAATAAGCTGTAAAAGTAGAGGGTATATAATGTTCTTTCATTGTCTACCCTCTACGGATCCAAGGAATGTAAAAATGAGTAATTCTAATACCGATGTTGTTATAGACGAACGAATTAAAATAGAAATAAAAGAGCCTAAAGATTGTAAAGTTATTTTCCTAAATGATGATACTACACCAATGGAATGGGTGGTTAGTATTTTACAATCAATTTTTAAACATTCAGCTGAAACTGCCACGGCATTAACCATTCAGATTCATGATGAAGGCAGTGGTGTTGCAGGTATATATAGTTATGAGATAGCTGAACAAAAAGCAACAGAAACAATTAACCTTGCAAGGCAAAACGGATTTCAATTAAAGGTTAAAATTGAAGAGGAATAACAATGCATGAAGAGTTTGATAAAGAAATAGCAAATTCATATGCTAATACTAATTCTACACTACACCAACAAGATCTAAGCGATCCAATTTTATACCATAGATTTCTATATAATCAATTTATTATATACGGAACATTAGAATCTTTTTGTGATTTATCAGGTATTGTTGAAATTAAAAGAATAAAAAAAATTAGTGCCGATCTTAAAGACCTTGAAAAAGATTATAGCATCAAGCGTAGTCCTAAAAATCTTCACCAAAAAGCAACGCAAAGTTATACATCCTATTTACAAACATTAGACCATGATGAATTATTAGTACACATATATGTAAGACACTGTAAAGATATTATGGATAACGATATGTTGAAGGAAATAGTACCTGGTCAAAAAACAATGTTTGAATTTACTGATGACAAAGGTTTTGATGTTTCAGAAAAATTAAGGACAGATTTACAAAGTATGCTAGATGAAGACTATATTGATGAAGCTAATCTTTGTTTAAGATTTATGAATGAATTATATGGGGAGTATTTAAATAAATGAGCGAAGTTTGGCAAACACTTACAGAAATACAAGATAGATTAATTGATGCTTTTGATGCGACAGGTACAGAAATACAAGAACCTGGAATGGATAGATTTAATCAACCGGGTTGGATAAACCGTGTATGGAGTAGTGAAACATACCGTAGAGCCCATGTTGATGTTGTAGATGCAAGAGATACAAAAAAGTTATGGATGATGCATTGTTGTGTGTTTCCACATCTTAATAATAACGGGCCAATATTTGGTTTAGATGTTATAGCAGGCCCAAAAAAAATTACAGGATTTTTCCATGACTTTAGTAGAACTATAGAACCTAATCATAATATGATAGAGGCATTTGGCTATGAAGTAGGAAAGTTAGAATGGCGTAAAGAACGTGAACTGCCAGAATGGGCTCAAGCTATATTTTCACCTCACATGGTTGCCGCTGGTAATGTAAGTAAAAAAGAAGAACTAGATCAGCTTTTAGAACTTAGTTTAGATAGTGTTGACTCTTACTTAACTGATATAGGAAATTACAATTATAGTGCAGATAGAGACGAAGTAAAAAATGCTCAAAATCGTTATGCACATTATCAAAAACAAAATCCCCACACCCCAAGGACTATGACTAGCTTAGGACTTGCTGAACAAGATGTAAAAGTATTTGTCCAGGAATGTTTATTCCCTGACATTGTATAAATACAGTATCAGGAGATTATGTAATGCGTTATAGTGATTTTAAAATTGTAGAAGCACCAGGTGACGAAATACCTGCTAAAAATATGGGTAACCTAGAAGTAGGTGCTGACCGTGTTGATAAAAATGAATTAACCGACTTACAACGTACTGTTGCTGATAGAGTTATGAAAGTTGGCGATGCTAGTATACTTCATAGAGTAGAAGCTATTTTACGTAAGGGTGGCCTGAATAGAATATCAACAGCTTATTTTAAAGTTGATAGTGATGCAGAAAAGTTTATCAATAGACTATCTCAAATGATTATTGAATTAGATATTCCTACTAACGATAAAATAGCTTTCTTAAAAGAATTCGCAACTACAAATTGTATTAAACCAGAAAAACTTTTTGATAACTCAGGAACTCCGCAATCAATGGATTCTTGGTTTGAAGGTAGTCAAACTGCACGGACAATGTTTAGAGCAATGATTAATGATCCAGGTCTTATTGGTAAAAATGCAGGAGAAGCAGGCCCAGGTGAACTTGCAATAGCCTGTTTTCATAGAAAAGTTACAGCAGGTACAGATCCTAAAGCAGGGTATGATCTAAAATATGGCGCAGACGAAGTTGAAGTAAAAACATCTACAGGTAAAGGCGGTGGCGGACGTTGGACATCAATGAATGATTATCCATTAGATGTTTATGCACGTAGTACAGAAAGTAAATTAGATCCTAAAAAATTACCAAAAAGTGTTACAGTATTCAAAGCACAGTTACCTTGGATAGTTGATATATTATCTGATCCACAATATACAAAAGAAAGATCCACAGCTCTTGGTACGCAACCAGGTGCATCACAATCACCTATTATGATTGGTGAACAGAAACAAATATTTCAGCGTTTGCTAGAAATTGCATACCCAAATGCTGATCAAAGTCTTATTACCAAAGCAGTGCAAAAATATCCACAATATACAAGACAAGATATTGCTCCTATTGCGTTTGCAAGTTATAAAGCTAAACAAGCATTCTCCAGTATGTTACTAATGAAAGCTGGCGGGGAAAATATCACAACCTTGCATTTTGCTGATCTTGAAAAAGCTGTTGATAAGTTTACATTAGGGCAATTATATCTAAGTGGCCAACAACGTGGCATGAGTATGCAGGCAACCTTACGCTAAATACCTTTGGAGGGTTTAATGCGTAATATTTTAAAAGTATCAATACGAAAACTGATAGCTGTAGTTATTTTCATGCAATTTGCTACATTTAGCTATGGTGGTGCTGATCTGGTGCATAACTTTAAAAATCCAAGCTTTAGTGGTATAGGTTATAGTGCTCATGTTTTAAGCACAGAGCAATTATCATATAATAGACAAAAAGACATTGACGATAAGTTACAAGCAGAAGCTGATAGGATCACAAGAGAATTAGAAAATACGGTATTGAATAAGTTTATTAGAAACTTGGAATCACGTATCTATGCGACATTATCAAAACAAATGGTTGATAATATGTTTGCCCAGTGCGGCGATGAAAATCAACCTGTGTGTGCAACATCAGGTACTACAGAAGTTGAAGACGCAACGCTAACCTGGACCAAAGATCCAACTACAGGAGCAATAACACTTATAGTAGATGGGCCAGATGGTTATACTGAGATAACAATACCAGGTGCAGGAGAATTTAACTTTTGAGATATTTAATTTTATTATTCTTTGCTTTTTCAGTTGCAGGTTGTAGTGTTACAGCCAAGCTACCTAAACTTTTACAACAAGAACCTCTTATACAAGAAAATCCTTTAATTATAAAACTAAATGAAATCAAGCCAATTGACGGTCCTGTAATGACTGTTGGTGTTTATAGCTTTACAGATAAAACAGGACAAAGAAAGCCTGCTGATAATATTGCTAATCTTAGTAGTGCAGTAACTCAAGGTGCAGAAGTTTGGGTAATAGATGCATTATTACAAGCTGGCGAAGGTACTTGGTTTGAAGTTGTTGAACGTGTTGGTATGGATAATGTTATTAAAGAACGTCAACTAATAAGAAATACAAGAGAAAATTATGAAAAAGAACCTGTTCAGCTTTCTCCTATGAAGTTTGCTGGACTTCTTCTAGAAGGTGGTATAGTAGGATTTGATAGTAATGTAACAACAGGTGGCACAGGTGCAAGATATTTTGGTATTGGTATAATGCAAGAATATAGAGTTGATACTGTTACAGTAGCAATGAGATTAGTAAGTGTTAGTACCGGAAGGGTTTTAATAAGTGTAGCCGCAGAAAAAAGTATAGCAAGCTATAGGACAAGTTCTGATGTATTCAAATTTTTAGATTTAGGCACAAAAGCATTAGAAATAGAAACTGGATCATCTGTAAACGAACCAACAAATTATGCAGTTCGTTCTTCAATAGAAGCGGCAGTAATAGAATTAATCTATCAAGGTGTAGACACAGGACTTTGGAAATTTAGCGAAACACCAATTTAAGCAATAGAATATTTTCTCATTTTGGCAAGCAAATTGGTTCGACCAATACCAAGTAACTTTGCCGCTTTTGTTCTATTGTGTAAGGAATTTTCTAATGCATCGTTAATTGCATTTTGTTCCAAATTTTCCATTTCTTCTGTAAGACTATAAGATTCATTAAATGAATTTATAGCTGTCAAATCTTCTAAGGCTTCCCATAAAGCATCTTGCTCATGCCTAATTCTGTCATTTTCATCTTTTATATATTTTAAATGTTTAAGTTCCATAGTGTAATAAAATCCATTATATAGTAGTTTAAATGTAAATATATTTACAGTAAATAACAGTACAAGTATAAAGTGTAATGCTAAACTGTAAACAACTATGCAAATATAGTGCAGTATTTAGTCAGAAACATTTTTATAAATATTAATAGCCGCAAGGCTGGAGGGCGAACTATATGAGATTAACAATTTTTCCGTGGTTCCTTCTGTTTATTTTTATTTCTTCATCGGTTCTTGGTAATGAAATCTACATACAGCAGGTAGGGGACAATTTAGACTTGGACATCACACAGGATGGACAAAACAACCAGTTTGGTGACGGAACTACTGGTACAAGTCTAGAAGGTGATGACATAACTTTTGCCATTACTCAAACAGGAAATAATAATGATATTGCCGCAGTAATTAACGGCAACACGTATACAGGTACATGGGCTTTTACAGGTAATACTAACACAGTTGATTTAGTTTGTGATTCAAATGGAGTTAATTGTGAAAATGTAAAACTAGATATTACTACAAACGGTGATACTAATACTTTTGATTTTGATATAGGTACAAGTGCAGATGCAGAGGATGCAGATATTTCATTTGTAATAGATGGAGATGGCAATGTGCTTACAGCAAAAGTAGATGGTCAGTCAGCAAAAATTGATATTACTGCTGATAATAGTGCTTCAAATGCATCTGGAACTTTAAATAATCAAGGTACTGGCTTTACAACAGGGCAAGGCGGCAATATGATTGATATTGATGTTGACGGAGACGGAGACGCTGACGGACACACAATTATACTAGATATTACAGGCGGCGGCAACCTATTCACAATTACACAAAGTGGAACTTACGATAACAAAATAGACGGAACATTCCAAGGAGACGGATTGGAAGTTACTATAACACAGAGCGATTAATGATAAAATACTTTTTAGTTTTTTTATTTACAGCAAATATAGCATTTGCAAATATCGGGCAAGTAACGCAAAGTACTGGCAACAGTACTATAAAACGTGATACTGAAAAATTTGATGGGCAGGTTGGACTTGCCTTACAAATGCAAGATAATGTAATAACTAATAAAGGAAAACTAAGATTAGATTTTATAGATGATACTAGAGTAGATGTTACTGAGCATAGTCGTATGACTATTGACGAATTTATATACGATCCTGCATCTGGAACAGGTTCGCTTAGTATGAAAGCTACTCTTGGTGCAGTGCGGTATGCTAGTGGGCAAATAGCTAAAAACAGTAGACAACGTGTAAACATTAGAACACCNAGTGCTACAATAAATGTACGTGGTACAGACTTTATGATGATTATTGATGAAATTGGAGGATCAATGATAACACTACTTCCAAGTTGCAATGATGCAGGCTTTTGTGTAGTAGGAGAAATATCTGTGCAAAGTGATGTAGGAACTGTGATAATGAATCAAGCATTTCAAACTACAGTAGTACCACACGGCGGTGTTGTACCAGGACCAACAGTAATTTTAGATATACCTGAAAAGTTACTAAGTGCAATGCTTATTATTAGAAAGTCAAATCCTTACCAAGAGGAGATAGTAAAAAGATATCCTAATACAAATTTACTTGATATAGATTTTTTAAAATTTGATGACTTAGATCAAGATCCGCTTGTAGAAGGTATAAAAAATATATGGGTTACAGATTTAGATACAACTACATATTTTAATGAAGCATTTTATGATGCATTAGAAAGACAGTTACAGCAAATATTGGCGCAATGGTTTGATGAATTATCTGTACAAAATATGGAGTTTTTTGAAGAAAAATTCTTTGGTCTAGATCCAGATACAGGAATATTTTATGATGAAGTATATCCTAATTTTGTTGTAAGTAGAAGAGAAGGAGTGCAACATTATTTTGAATTGAGATTATCTCAAGGATACGGATATAACATTGATATGGAACAGGAGGGGTTTAGTGAATACGGGTATCGTGTTGGCACCGGCGGTGGTAATAATATTATTATTCGCCAACGTGGCTTCTAGTAATGAAATTTACATAAATCAAGTTGGCGATAATAGTGAGTATACTATTACACAAGATGGCGAAGATAATAAGATCCGCAGTCTAAGCACTACTGGTGGTTATGCCCAACTTACTGGCAATAACAAAACTTTTACAGTAACACAACAAGGAAATAATAATAGAGCAGGGTTTTGGACCAATGGTGGCAATCAGCTAATGACACTTACACAAGAGGGTAATTCTAATGTAAGTAGAGTAGACAATCACGGAAACAATAATAATATATCAGTTGCTATTAATGGCGATAGTAATATTACACATACTGAAATAGGCAACGGCGGTGACGACAATAACAATATGAGTCTGACTATAGACGGTGATAGTAATAATGCATATGTCGAAGTACTAAACGGTGACAGCAATAATGTAGATGTACAAATACACAAACAAGATAATAATTTAATAAGAGTCACAGTAAATGGCACCAGCAACAATGTTAAAGCATACCAAGGCAAGCACGAAGACGGTAGTGTAGATAACGATGAAACTGGTGATAACGAAGGATATTGGATTGTAAGTGGTAACAGTAACAACCTTGCAAGTTATCAAACAGATGACAATGGTAATGGTGGTCAACATTTTGCAAACTATATAACTGGCAGTAGCAATACAGTAAAACATACACAGCGTGGCGCAAGCGATCACAGAGGATTTATTGAGATAGGAGGCAACGGCAATACTGTAGAACTTTTACAGCGAGGAAACAATAATGTACAGTTTGCTGATATAGTTTTAGATGATGGACACACAGTAGATGTACATCAGAGATATGGATCACATACTGCAAATATCGATCTTACAAATGCAGGTGGTGCATATAATTTAGATCTAACACAAAATGCAAACACCAATCAAACATACAATATGACAGGTATCTGTACAAACGCAAATGGTTGTGCAGTCATAGTAAATCAAAATTAATAACTGTACGTTACATTTTGTAACACTTCTTATGGCGTGTATTTGTGATATAATCAGATAAATACCTTGAGGGCAGATAGAGGGAAATACTAAATGATTGATCCAATTACGGCAATCGCTACCGCAACTGCGGCATTTAACACAATTAAAAAAGGTTTCGCAGTAGGACGAGATATCGAAGGCATGGCCGGCGACTTAGGACGTTGGATGGGTGCAGTTTCAGATATTACAAAAGCTGAGGAAATGAATAAAAAACCTCCGTTGTTTAAAAAACTATTTGCATCTGGTTCAGTAGAAGAAGAAGCAATGACTATTTTTATGGCCAAGAAAAAGGCCGAAGATATGCGTGAGCAACTTAGAGATATTATCTCAGTGACTCGTGGGCCTAGTGCTTGGACAGAATTATTAAAAACAGAAGCAGATATTCGTAAAAAGCGTCAAGCGGCTATATATGCCCAGCAAGAATATAGACAAAAAGTAATAGAAATGGTTGCAATAGGTGCCGCAACGCTTGCAGTATTAGGTATGTTCGCAGGCTTTCTATGGCTTGTACTAGCGGACCGAGGAATGCTTTGAAGTTAGGTAAAGTTGATTTTGCAACACTCAATGGACCATTACAAAAAGCTTGTCAACAACCACAACTAATGTTAGTAAGATACGATCCTAATTTACACGCTAGAATGAAAAGATTTAGACAAGCAGGTGCTGAAATGAAAGCAGAACGTAAAGAACGTAATATGTCTCGTATTAACGATCCTATTAACAAAACATGAAATAAATATGGATATGAACAAGAATTTAGAAATAATGATCGATAGTCTTGCTAGAGCATTTCCTAATTTAACTGATATAGATTCAAGAGTAAACAATATTAAAGAACGCATATTTTTAGTTCAAAAGACAATAGCTAGTAGACCTCAGCCGGGTGGTAGAGGTTCTGAACCTAAAAGTAAACCTCAAGTTATAACAAAAGATGATAAAAATGGAATTGATGATGCACTCAAAAGGGCGTTGGCTAGGCTGAAATAATATATAAGTATTAAAATGCGTAAAATTTTATTGTCACCGATATGGAGTATTGTTTTGCTAGGACTTTTGTCCTGGTTATACGTTTCAAATCCAACTTTTTTAGAGACAATAAGATTACGATATTTTGATACACTAATTGTTAATCAAGATCCAGTAGAAAATAATATCTATACTGTTAACTTAGATCAAGCAAGTATAGATGCGAATGGGCAATGGCCTTTTCCTAGAAGTATTTACAGTGATATTATTATTGACTTGTTCAACAGGGGTGCAGGAATAGTAGTTTTTAATGTGCTAATGAGTGAAGTTGATAGGTCTGGAGAAGATTTAGATTTAGTTGTGACACTTAATCAGTTGCCAGTAATTCTACCGTTATTAGGTGCAGTCAATGATAAAAATGTTGCAACAAATCCAGGTGCTACAATTATAAATCCTGACTTTTTAGATAGAGTACCTAATGTTCCTGGTGTTATTGCAAATGTTCCTGGTATACAAGAAAGTGCAAGTGGAGCAGGAATTACAAATGCCTGGCCTGAACTCGATGGTGTAACTCGCAGAATACCATTAGTTGTAGCTAGTAATGGAATACTGTATCCTAACATAACAATGGAAGTGTTAAGGGTTATTGTTGGTGATCCTAGTTTTCAGATAAAGCTAAATGAGCTTGGAGTAGACAAACTAAGAATACCACAGTTTGGACAGATACAAACAAGTGCTACAGGTGAAGTTTGGGTGGACTGGAGTCAACTATATAAATCACATAACCTATATAATTTACCTAACGACTTTGGAGGTGGTATAGTTTTTGTAGGTCCAACAGCACCAGGTGTTACACAACCGTTAGCAACTGCAAAAGGATCAGTATTTCCACATGAAATACAAGCAGTGTTATTAGGAACAGTATTTAATGAATCAAACATTGCAAGGCACCCAGATGCTGAACAATGGGCAGAACTTGCCGCCTTAGTGTTAGCTGGTATATTTCTAATTTTAATCGCTCGATGGACGTATGTAGGTATAGCCTTTTTTGTGTTGTCTTTAGGTGGCAGTATAGGCATTAGTTGGTACGCCTTCACACAGTACGGTTTGCTCGTAGACGGATTTATACCAGCGGCATTTTTATTACTCGTAGGTCTTGCCAGATATATTGTTAAATTTTTAGATGAATTTTTACAAAAGCAAGAAATTAAAAAACAGTTTGCAGGTTATGCATCACCAACTGTTGTGCGTATGCTACAAGAGAACCCTGCACTTATCAAGGACGGTATGAAAAAAGAAGTAAGCATAGTGTTTAGTGACTTGCGTGGTTTTACTCCATTGGGGGAAAGTTTTGGCGATGATGTAAAAGGATTAACAAAAGTTATGAACTCATACATGGACGCTATTACTCAGCCCGTATTAGACATGGATGGAATGATAATTAAGTATATAGGCGATGCAAGTATGCACATACACAATGCACCTATAGAAGACCCACAGCATCCAAAGACAGCGGTGCAGTGTGGATTAGATATGTTAAAAGCAGTGGAGAAATTTAATGACAAAATTACAGCAGAAGGAAGACCGCCTGTCGGTATGGGAGCGGGTATTAACACCGGACTTGGTTACCTTGGAGAGATGGGGTCAACAGCAAGACACAGCTATGATGTATTGGGGGACAGCGTCAGCACAGCCGCCCGTATTGAAAGCAAATGCAAAGAATACGGATGCGTATTACTAATAGGTGATGCCACATACCAAGCAACCAAAGACGACTTCTTCTACTTAAAGATTGATGACTTAGCAGTTAAAGGTAAAACAGTCGGCATAGGCATTTGGACTGTGCTAGACGATATAGTACCAGCATGGAAGAAAGCACAAAAGAAGCATGAAGAAATGTATAGGGCATATCAAGCACAAAAGTTTGATAAGGCTATTGAGTTATGTGAATTGTTGCGTAACCATTTTGATCATAAAATGGAAAGCTATTATGATATGTGGATAGAACGTTGTGAGTTTCAAAAAACACAAGAACTACCTGAGGACTGGAATGGAATTTTTATAGCAACTAGTAAATAATTATTTTGCTAGTTGCGGTTGTTCTTTTTGGCTATTTTCATGCTTGAGTAATAGTGCGTTTACTTCGTCTGTTTTAATTAACCATCCGTGCTCATTCACTATGAATACATCTCCGGGCTTATAAAGTATGTTATCTTTACCCCCGGATTTTTCGCCAGATTTTGTCCAGCCCATAACTTCTCCAGGCCAATCGCCCTTTATTGTGAAGTGCTCGCCAGCTTGATCGATTGAGTAATCTACCCACATCATTGTATTGCTCCTCTACTAATATTGCTTTGCTGTTTTTTAAGTTGAACAGTAAAGCTTCGTATTTGTTTTTGATATGCACGAAAATATGACATTTACAAAATATATCAGGTACTATACCTTGTGACTTGACTAATTCTAGTTTATAATTTTTTTGTTCAATTTCTTTTGCTAGTTTTTCGCCAAGCTCTCTGCGAACCCACATATATTCCATATCAGGATTACCATGTTCAGTTGTATGTTTCCATTTGAAGTCACAATTTCCTAAATAATAACGCATACAGTATTTATCAAAAAGTGCGTATTTAATTTTCGCACTTATGACATTTACATCCAGTACATACATCATTAGGACACTTAGGGCATACTTTATCGCAGTGTGACGGGCAATGACATTTACTACATTTCGTGTCGTCTTCCACTACAACTTATTTCTTCCGTCAATTATTTTACTCATAACATTAGTCCCTGTCTTAGTAAAAAATCTAGGTGCAAATGCATGAACTATTATTGCAGGTACAAGTAATTGTAATTTTACAGCCACCCATAGTGCATGAAGCATATGTTGTAGACCAGTTTCGTCAACTTCTTTTAGATGTAATTTACATTTATTTGATAACATCTTTATCGTCTCCTGTTGAGTCAAACGTGTCGTTTGAAGATTTATATTCGTCAACTAAACGCTGAAGTTCGTCGTGTCTCTCAGGGTTTAGCTTTGCTCTGTATTCTAGTACCATAGACAATTTTGTATTTAGACGTATCATATCGTTATCAAGCATACGTACTTTGTCTACTAATTTAATTAGCGTAGCTGTTGCTTCACCCACTACAGGATTGATTTCTGTAGTAACCCATTTCCATATGTAATAAACAAAATATCCTAAACCAATTGCGGCTATTATGGGAAATCCATATTCACTAATAGCACTTGCAAGATCCATTTAAGCACCACTAAACATTTGAATTAGTGGTGGACCAAATACTGCTCCTGCCCAGCCCATTGCTACTATAGCAATTACACCCATTGCAAGCCATTTCATTTTAAAGTCGTCAACGTTCATTTCTAAAGCAATTAATTCGTTTCCTAAAATACGAACACTTACTTCTAGTTTTCCTTTTTCATCAGGGGCAATAGCCATTAATCTCTCCTTGCATCATCTTTTCCTTCGTTTGCCGCAATCCTATCTATATTAGGTCTTACGTTTAGTGTATAGCTCAATAGAGCATCAATCTTCACTAGGTCATTATTCATTGTTTGCACTCTATTATCTAAAGCACTTACAATATTTTTTAACCCATTTACTCCACCGGTGACACCAGCAAGAATAAATTTCAATGTGGTGAAAACAAATAGTCCGGCGGCTATTGCTGATGCTATAGGAAAGCCAACATCGGCAACCAAACTCAAAAAATCCATCAAACGCCCTCACGCTCTTACACTAATATTTATCTTTACTTAATCTTTTTAAATGGACTGCCTCTGGATACAGGATAACAATCATCCATATCAAAATATTTTAACAGCGTATGAATGTCATCAGGATCTATATAATCTCTTGTATGGGTATGCAAACCTGCTACATAAAAATTAAAATTCATTCTTCTTCCTAATTCTTCTTCATACTTTACATAAAAGTCTAAACCTCTTAACATATGAGCATCTTTAAAAGAGTGTTCCCAAATTGTAATAGAATTACTTAGGACTTCGCCCATATCTTGCATATCTTTAGCAATACAAAAAACCTCGTAAAGATAAAATTCTGCCATATTAGAATGTGCATGACACCAATTTAACATCCAAATGTGTAAATTTTTCTTACCCTTAAAGTGTTTTATTAGTTTTGCAACTTTTTTCTTGTACATTATAAAAGGAGTTATATTAGATGATATTTTAAATTCTTCTAAAGAAGAGAATCTTACGTCTAATTTTGCACAACAAGCTAATACAAACCCTAGTAAATAATGGTCAGCAAAGGTAATATCCTCGGGATGAGTTTGCTTAATGTCTGCAAGTTTACATGGCTTAGTAATAAAATTTTTACAATCAAATACTGTATATTTCTCGGTAATAATTATATCAGATACAAATAATTTTAACATTTGCTGATTATAAATTGGTTCAGTAAATAATCTAAATTCTTGGTCTTCTAAATCATAATCATGGAAGAAGTAATCTTTATGCAAAACTCTAACTTGAAATTTATTTAAATAAGGATCACAAAATTCTGTGTACCATTTTTTAAAATGTTTCATTTTTGGAGCATCTTCGTTATATATAAAAATACATCTGCAAGGCTCTAGGAACTTTCCTATTGATCTAATTAATAGTTCAAAGTTCCATAAATCTCTATCACAAACAATAACTACTAATGTGCTATTCATAAAATAGTTGACCTCCTGTGATATTTATGTTAGTATATAGTTAGTGGAAAATTAGATGGAGGTATACGTGCGACTAGTTATTGTTTTATTTTTTATAATTGTAGGTTGTACTACGGTTGATAGTCATCATACAAAAACATCAATTGATACTGTACATAAAAACGATATGACATATAATGCCTTAATGGGTGTTGGTGTTAATACAATTAGAGACTGGTCAAGCTGTGAACGCACTTGGCATTTACAAGGCGAAACATATGAATATAAACAAATTTTTAAAGATGGTTGGAAACATTTAAACTATATTATTTGTGCTCAAAATCATTTTCCTAATGATAACCTTGACGAAAAATACGTAAGAGCTTTTTTAACAGAAATACGTAAGCAAATTGATGCAATACAATCTTCATATCCTGACCGAGCGTATGTTATTACATTCAAAGGCTATCAATATGTAGGAGGATGGTCTGGCGGACATACAGGAACGCTTTTATATCAGCGGATAATCAAGTCTGAAAAGATGCAAGATGAATATGTAAAATGGTGGAAGGTTGCCGCTGACGTTTTTGACGGTTATAGTAATGTTGCTTTTTCTATAATGAACGAACCCGATTATAGATATGCTGGTGGGCTAAGAGATTGGCAACACCTTGCCACAAGAACAATTGACGAAATAAGAAAAATATCTCCAAATAGATGGATACAATTAGAAGGCGTAAATGGATCGGTAGTATGTCGTGATAGATCACTCACTAGTATGCTTAGGCCAATTGATCGTCCTAAAATCATGTATGCATTTCATTGTTGGCCCAAATTAGATTTTGCTGAACACGATCCAAGTCAATATTATCCTAGAGTTACACAATACCAAATTAATTCCGTAAAAAATATGTTGAAGAAAGTTACTGCTTTCAAAAAACGATTTAATGTGCCTGTAGTAATTAATGAAATTGGCATAGTAGCAAAGCATCCTAATACTAAAGGCGGTACAGAACCCTCTGAAAGAGCTAAGTATGTTAGGGAAGCAATAATGCCTTGGTATAGAGAATGTAAATGTGGTATTACTTGGTGGGCGTATGGTGATAATCATACTCCATATCATAGGAAGCAAGAAAAAGATTCTGGGCCGCCAGAATTTACAATCAGCTGGAGAACCTTTAATAATAAAGGAGCATTGGGTGCATACCCAATTAAAGAGAAAGAATTATTTAACGCTTTAGGAGTGGTGGAATGGTAAATAACAATATGATTGAATATAAAGTGGAGGACATTTTTACAGATGATCCTAACGATAAGGATAATGTATTAATGAAAATACCAGATGAAGTTTCTGCAAAAATGGGTTGGCAACCTGGAGATACCTTAAAAATTACACAAGATGAAAGCGGAGCAATTTCAATTACAAAAGCTGATACATGAGTAAAAAAGACGACATTTTAGAAGTCGAAGGCACTATTGTAGAGGTATTGCCTGCACAAACCTTCAAAGTTGAATTAGAAAATGGCCATATGGTTGTATGTTATACAGGCGGAAAAATGCGTCAATTTAGAATTAGATTAGTTGCAGGCGATAGAGTAAAATTAGAAATGACTCCATATGACTTAAACAAAGGCAGAATTACATTTAGATTATAGGAAAAATAATGAAACGTTTTTTAGTAATATTATTTTTATTATATCCTGTGAGTGGCTATGCTTCATGTGATAAAACAGGATGTGATATAAATTTATTAATAGATTTTATAGTAAAAAATACTGATTTACAATATAATAATGAACAAGTACCAGATGTTATTGTTCAATCACAAAAACAAATATGTGGTGGAGTATATGTGCCACCTCGAGATGAATGCGATATTGCAGGATACTATAATGATGATACAAATGAAATTTTTATATCGTCTACAACCTCTACATATATGGTGGATAAAAGTTTTAAAGAAGTTGTGCTACTACATGAATTAGTGCATTTTATGCAAAAAATTAATGGTGTTTACGAAACCATTGAATGTCCATCAGCACTAGAATCTTTGGCTTTTGAAGTACAAGATTTATTTGTAACTGAATACAATATAAATCCAGAACAAAAACCAGATCCTCTATTTGCCCTGCTGGTATCCCAATGTAGAAAAAATATGCACGGCTTCCTTGGTGAACAATGACAAGACCTCATCGAATTCAAGTAGCATCTATTTTGGAAGGTTATTATCCAAAGCAGAAAGATTTGCCTCCTACCTGTGGATATGTAGAAGCATTTATAAATGGTTGCCCTAATGGAGTAGCAAGGACTTATGAGATTGCATTAGACGATATAGAAATGCCAATCGTTGTCAGAGGATTAGGACACAAAAATCAACATATTCTTAAAAAAGCAAAAGATGATAATAGACAATTTTATTATATAGATACTGGTTATATGGGCAATAACCGCAAAACTAAATTGTATCATAGGATAGTAGAAAATAATGTCCAAAATACTGGTGCCATTATAGAAAGGCCTATAGATAGACTCAACAAAATTAAATATAGAGCTCCTAAAGCTAGAATAAAAGGTGGTGAAAATATATTAGTAGTGCCACCTAGCGGTAAAGCAATGAAGTTTTATGATCAAGATATAGATGAATGGCTAGAAAAAACTATAAACGGAATCAAAGAAAGAACTGACCGTAACATAGTTGTCCGTAAAAAACCAGTACGTCATGAAAGAGTTGTTAGGGTAAATCATAAATGGGATTTAACTATACATGAGGCTTTTAACGATGCTTGGTGTATAGTTACTCATAATAGTATAGCCGCAGTTGAAGCGATTATGTACGGAAAACCTGCAATAGCATTAGCCCCAAATAATGCCGCTATAAGTATTTGTGACACAAGCCTTGATTCTATAGAAACACCTTTTAGACCAAACAAAGAAGAAATTATGGCATTTGCCGCACATTTATCTTATTGCCAATTTACGTTTGATGAAATGCAAAGCGGATATGCATGGAAAATATTGCACTCATAAATATAGTATGCTACTTGAAGATATCATAACAGAAGATAAAACTACTCAATCTATAATTAGTTTATTGAGAAAAACACCAAAAGTAACCAGTCCTCTTGATCAATTCAAGAACGATCCTAATGGTTGGCATAGGAAATGTAGGCTTGATTTTAGAAGATGGGCCGAACGTGCAGGTCTAAAGTTTATTAAGCAAGCTGTATTTAACAGAGGAGGTGCTAATATTGCAATGTATACTTTATTTGGTATGATGCAAAAAGAGTGCGGACTTCCTGTGACTGGTATATTAGATGTAGCTACAATGCGTGGATTTGCAAAAAATGTAGATAAATTTAATGATGCTTATATATCTTCAAGAGTAGAAAGTGCAATAGCTTCTAGTGGTATTAAGGTTCCAAGAGGTTGCATTGATGTTGTAAAGGCCATTGAAAACACTACATCTGCTTGGGGAAGTACATATGCTTCTTATCACGATATAAACAATAGATTAAGACATGGTATAGGTCCAGGACAAGTTGAGCCAACTACATATAGACAAGATGTAAAAGGTTCATTTGATTTTGGTAATTTTAATCATGTTACATCGATAGATATGCTAACTATGGCGATGCTTGAAACTATTGTTCGTAAAATGCGTATAGCTGATAGCTATGCAAAAAAAGAAGGTACAGAAAATACTACACTGGAACAATTTGCAAGAGCATGGAATAATGTAAATTATACAAAAGCAAAAGGTGTGTACGCAAATAAAACCATGCGTAAAGTTGTAAAACCTGTAAAAGTTCCACCGCCTGCACCGGTAACAATAGATCAGACTGCAATAGATAAAGCAGTAAATAAAGCATTAGGCAAGCCACCTAACGCTCCTGTAGATAAGACTGACGATAGTTATATTTCCAAACTTAAAAAAGCTTTTGGTAGTGCTTGGAGAAACTACTGGGATAGCGATGCAATTGAAGACATTGATGAAAACTTTGCTGATGGTAAGAAAAAAGGCAAAAGCAGACCAGGACGTGTAAAGAAGTCTGGAGCAAGTTGTAATGGTAGTGTTACCGATCTGCGTAAACGTGCTAAAAATGCATCAGGTGAAAAGGCAAAGATGTACCACTGGTGTGCTAACATGAAATCTGGTAAGAAGAAATAATGGGTATTGAAATAAATGGAAATATTTGGTCAGGCACATCACCATTATATATACTTTTCTTTATAATTGCAGTTATGGTATGTTCTTACATTCTTGGATTTTATTTAGGTATGCAATTAGAAAAATCAAATGAAAACGATAGGAAAGCCTTCGAACAACAAAAAAAGAAAAAAAGATGACAGAAGAGCATAGTCCAAGGGTAGACGGATTTAATGAAGTTGTTATATACTGTGATACTAATAGGATTTGGTGTATGGGCGAAGATATGGATCATCCAAAAGTATACTATACAATACCAGATGACGGCGAAGTAGTATGTGGTTACTGTGATATAAAGTTTAGATTAAAAAAACCATCATAGCAATATAAAGGTTGACAAAATCTCTAAAGTTATGTATATTTAAAATATGAAGTTTATATTAATATTCACATATATAAGTTTACACAGTAATTTAAGTTTTCATGTAATTACCGATAAAACTTTTGCATTTTATGAAGATTGTGCTAGTCATGAAGTACAAGTAGACAGCAGAGACTTTAACATTTCTATGCTTTGTATAGAAGATTGGGAAGTTGAACAGTATACAAGAGATTACAAAATTTACAAATAGCGGTTGACATCTGAATTTTTATATGCTATATATAATATATTGTTGTAGAGGGTACTATGATAACTGTAAACGGTGCAAATAAATCACAAAGAGAATATGTAGAAAGTATGGCAGTTTTTGTTTGTCAATACTTTGACATAAATCCTGACTTAGAAATTAATCTAACACGTATGGGTACAGATAGTAACTGTGGATATTGTTGTCATTTAGAAGATAACGATTTTGAAATAGAAGTTAAGCGTGGTTTGAGACTACGTAACCTACTAACAACAGTTGCACATGAGCTAGTACACGTTAAACAGTATATTACAGGGGAACTTACCCAAGATAGTGATAAAGATATTGCTTATTGGGATAGACCAAGTGAAATTGAAGCTCATGGTAGAGAAACTGGCTTGTTTATACAGTGGGCAGAATCAAAAGGCTATGCTGATAAAAAATGGGCTCACGTATGTCAATAACAAAAAACTATCTAAAAATATATTTAGATTTGCAAGAGCATTGCGATACTTGCGTGGGTAAAGAAATTGGTTCTAATCAACCAGCGGCCAGAGCAATGGATCTTAGATCTAGAGGATATGTGTTTAGAAAGTACGGAAGTCAATACGCAACTAATAGATTTTGTAATGTGTGTAGTAAAAGTACACCCCATCGTTTATTAGAAAATGCTGAACCTATTAATGATACTGCCAGAAGATCTGGATTTCCTAAAGCATTTAGAGAGCGGGTATTGAAAGTTTTTAAAAATTGGGAATGTGTAAGTAGACGAGTACTGAAGCCTACACAGTTAGAAATTGAACATAGAATGCCTCATGCAAGACAAAGTTCAGACGAAGAATTAGATTATAATATGTCAGACGAAGAAATTAAAAAAACTTTTCAGCTTATGTCAACACAAAACAATAGCTGGAAACGTGAATCTTGTAATGTGTGTATAGCTACAAATATACGTCCTAGTGGTATAGGAAACATAAAATATTTTTATAAAGGTGCTGAAAAATATGAAGGTGAATGCGAAGGTTGTTACTTTTATGATCCAGACACTTGGCAACAATCTTTAAATAAAATGCTTGACAAACAGATACAATCCTGCTAATGTGTAAAAAAACAAAGGGCAAATTTTATGATTGACTTGAATACAGTTAAAGAAGTTACATATAACACAGAACAAGTGTTACTATTTGCATTCGCGGCTAGTAGGCGTAACAAAAATGAGTATATTAAAGATACTCGTAGATTTAGTGAAGATACTCCTACTCAATTTGCAAATAAAGAACTTGTTAGGTTTGCAACTATGTCAGACCCAAGAGTAGTGCCTGATGATTTTATTCCTTTAGAAATCACACAAGAAGATAAAGATAATTTGGAAGATGCACGTAGACATATGCGTAGATATACATTATTGGCTATGGGCGATTTAGATGAGTTTACTAGTAATATGTTTGAAGCATATAGTAGAGACGAAGCTAAAAGCCAGCACATAGGTATATTAGCATACTTTCCTGCATTTGTTGAACGTGATTTAAAAAATAATATCTATAAAAAACGTCTTAGGTTAGAGTTTAAAGATAGTAAATACATCAGTGAAGATATTGTAAATAAAAAAGTAGAAATACTTAAAACAATACCTTTATCTAGTGGTTTTTTTGAACCTACTAATATGTACTTTGGTTCTGTTGATGGAAATTTAGTTTGCTTCAATAAAAAAGACAAATTAAATATTGATAGTTTTTATACATTAAAGGCTAAAGTAAAAGGAACTGACAAAGAACGCGAAACAGGATTAACAATGACTCGTTTAAATTACGTCAAAGTAAAGGAAATAAAATGAATCTTTTTTGGATTGGCTTAAGTTATATGGCTGGCTCTGTAGCTGGCTATTATATAGGTAAAGGTCGTACAATTGAAATAATAGACGATACTGTTGCCGCACTAATGAAATCTGGATATTTAAGATATCAAAAATTAAAAAACGGTGAAGTGGAAATTAAGAAGTGGAACGAAAATGAATCCTCCTAAGCTTTTTGTCATAACTACTAGTACAGTTGAATACTCGATTTATGCTATGGATCTTACAGATGCATTAGAAACATTTGACGGAGATGCCAACGATATTGAAACTATAGCCGAACACGAGAATCTGACTTGCACTGATACTATCCATTAGGAGAAGATTATGAGTAAAGATGATATAGATGATTTAGAACATGAATATATAAGTTTAGAAGAAAATTTAGAGGAAACTGACTATGGATTTATCCTTGATAAGGATGGCCATCTAAAGGGTATATGGATACCAGTTGAATCAGAAGATAAAGATGTACCTGAGGCTATTGTACAACTATTAAAGGAAAAATGGGGTGTAGATCCTAATCAGCCCGAGTACTATGGTACTATACATTAACAAGGAAATGAAATGACTGAAGCATTAACTAGATCAGAAGCAGTAGGCAAGATAATTACATTATCTAAAGAAATGTTAATTAATGAAAATATAGATTTTAGTCTGCTCAACATCAATGAAGATGATGCATACGAAATGGTTGCAAATAATGTGCTTACACAGATGTACGAAACTCCGGAAACATACAGAGAGACAGTATTCATGGCAAGCATGACTAAAATATTAGTAGAAAATTTGTTACTTAAAGCACAACTTCAAAAGATTAATGGCGGTCAATAATCTACTTGACAACAACTAAAAAATAAAGTAAACTACACTAGTAATCGATAAGAGGATAACTATGACACCTGTTCTTTATATTTTAATGCGAACTGATTTGGATTCTATGAATCCTGGTAAAGCTATGGCACAAGCCAGTCATGCCGGCAGTGCATTTGTACATAACGCAGATCCTGGATACAACATAGATGAAGAGTTATACAATGCTTGGAAAGAATCAACAACACAAGGTTTTGGCACTGTGTTGGTTATCGAAGTAAACGAAGCTCAAATGATAAACGCAGTTGAAGTTGCTGAAAGTTGTGGCGTAGATGCGTTTCCAAGTGGCATTGTACACGATCCCACTTATCCATTACAAGATGGTGACACAACACATTTTATTCCTGTAGACACTTGTGGGTACATATTTGGTGATAAAGATAATCCAGTGCTACAGTCTATAATTGGAAATTTTGAATTACATTATTAAAGGAGAAATAATGCCCTTAGTACCAATAGTTATCGAATCAGAAGCAAAAGGTGAAAGAAGTTACGACATTTACAGTCGTTTGCTTAAAGACCGGATTATAATGCTACAAGGAGTTGTTGAAGACACAATGGCTAACTTGGTTGTAGCACAAATATTATTTTTAGAAAGTCAAAATGCAGAAAAGCCAATAAAACTTTATGTTAATTCACCAGGTGGTAGTGTGACAGCAGGCCTTGCAATATACGATACAATGCAATTTGTAAAGTGTCCTGTAAGAACAATGGTAATGGGTCAGGCAAGCAGTATGGGTTCATTCTTAGCACAAGCTGGCCAACCTGGACACAGATATGTACTACCTGAAAGTAGAACCATGATACACCGAGTAAGTAGTGGAACTAAAGGTACAAGCGGAAGTGTTCATGTACAAGAATTAGAGTTTGAGGATGCCAGAAGGCACTTTGAAGAAAGCAAAAGGTTAAACAAAAGACTTACAGAATTGTATGTACGTCATAACAGTGCCGGTAAGAAATATAAAGAACTTTTTGAAACAATGAAATTTGACACATTTTTATCTGCTCAAGAAGCAGTTGAAAATGGGTTAGCTGATAAAGTGGTAGAGAATAGATAATGGGTAAACATATTAAAACAAACTTAGATTATGAAATGATAGAAAAACTTGCTCTTGAAGTTGACAGACTTGATCCTGAAAATAAAATCTTAGAAAAGTTTCTAGGGATGGATAACTTTGAAGGTGCTGAATTGAGAAAGGTTCTTAAAAAATGAGTGAAAATTATTGTACAACTAAAGGACTTGGTTGGGCAGTTTTAATTATTATTATCGGTATGGTAGGTATGCCTATTCTTGGATCAGCGATTGCTTACCCAGATAATTGCAAACAATCTATTCTTATTCCTTGTTTAGGATTATCAAAATGAGTGATGAGGTAAAAGCCGCCGCACAAGAAGAAGCTGAACGTACATTTGAAGGATTTATAAAATTTAGTAAGTGGGGAGTTTATGCTTCTCTTGCTTTTTTATTGGCAGTTGCTACTTGTAACTTTGGAGTTGAAGACGGTCCTAAGAAAACAGGATCTGGGTACAATGGCGAGCAGTATGCTCCAACAAATTTGAGTATAAAAAAATGAATAAAGTTGCTGATACTGTTGCCGCACTTAAAGGTATTCCTACCAGAGAAGATCTTGTAGAAACATTATGCAATGAAATTGTTGATGTCACATTTAAGAAATTAAGCGGAGACGAGCGTAAAATGAAATGCACTCTTATTCCTAGTATGTTACCTCCTGCTCAACGTGATGATAAACTTAGCCAAACAAAAATACGTAACCTAGAAGAAAAAACTCTTGTAGTATGGGCTATTGATATTGAACCTAGTGCTTGGCGTAGTTTTCGTTATGATAGGATTACACAGGTCGAAGTTGATGAGTATTATGGCAATGGACACGAAGACGGAGCAAACTACTAAAACAAGCCTGATAAATACTCAAGCAGGAGTTTAAATTGATATTATCTACCAAACTAGATTACGATTTTAATGTATTTCTCGGTGCGGATTATGAACAACACAAAGGTAGTTGTATAAGCTATCAAGTGCGTGAACAAGAAGATATTCATAAAACATTTGGTGGATTTCCAGCAAGTTATAGTGAAGATAATACCAAAATTCAACAATTATGGTTTGATGATAATATTGATGTAGATTATGGATCTTTGGGTGAAAAATTAAATATAGATATAGTAACTATTAGCAGTATTTTACAACCTCCAGGAAATACCATTACAATGCATAGAGATACATTTTTTAAAATAAAAAATATGTATCCAGAAGACGAGCGTACAAAAGTTAGGGCTAACATATATTTAGAAGATTGGCAACCTGGACATATCATACACTATCAAGATGAAAACAAAGATTGGCAGTCAAGCACACATTGGCAGGCTGGAGATGGATTTATTTGGGATAGTGATCATTTACATTTAAGTGCAAATGCAGGACTTAAACCAAAATATACCCTACAAGTTTCTGGCTTTTGGAAATAATGGTTGACTTTAGTTTTTAAGTATGCTATAAAGTAGTATAAACTGAAAAAAGGCAAAACAATGAAAAAATTATTATTATCATCGGCTCTTGTTGTTGCAAGTTTTACTACTGCATCGGCAGAAACTTTTTATGCAACTATTACAAATGTGCAACCAAGATTTCACATTGTTAATAATAGTGTTCCTAGACAGCAATGTTATGAAACACAAGTGCCTATTTACGGACAAACTCAAAGTGGCGGAGCAAGCGGCGGGGATGTATTAGCTGGTGCTATTTTAGGAGGCATTTTAGGTAAAGGTCTTACAAATAAAGATAATGGTGCGGCCGCAGGAGCAGTACTTGGAGGTATGCTTGCCGCTGAAAATAAAAAAGGTAGTAAGCAAATTGTAGGATATCAAAATCAAACTAAATGCGATACTGTCTATGTCCAAGAGCAATCTCAACAATTAAAAGATTATAAAATTAGTTTTCAATGGCAAGGCGTAAATGGTAGTGCCTATACTTTTAACAGTTATAACATAGGTGACAGAATACTAGTTGAAGTAAGATTAAGAGCAAAGTAATGTCTTACAAAATTGACGAAATACTTGATATGTTATTAAATATCTCTGAACGATTAGACCGCATAGAAGATGCATTAGGTATAGATGAAGATTTTGACGAGGATGAACTTGAGGAAACTTTAGCACAATTAGATAAAAAACCTTTTTTAACTGTGGTATCAAATGACGATGAAAAACAAAACGATACTATAATAGCAATAGAACAGTTTAATAACAAAGGAGACAAGAAAGATGATGACGATTGAAGAAGTACAAACCGGCAAATCTTATGCTTGTAAATTCAAAGTCGAAACTATGCTTGATAATCTTGGTAGACTACCAGGACTTAGTGATACACCATTAGCAGGTCCAGGTTTATACGAAAGTCTAGGTGTTCTTATGCAAAGAGACATAGAAAAAAGACTTGTAAAACTAAAAGATGAAAAATCTTCAAAAGAGTTTGTAGTGTCGTTTGACGATATTTGGGACATAGACGAAGTGGAATGGGTAGACAAGTAAAATTATGGGTGTAGTGTAATGGTAACACGGCGGCTTCCAACTCCGTAGATGAGGGTTCGATTCCTTCCACCTGTGCCAATCAGGCGGATATAGTATAATGGTATTATCACAGATTTCCAATCTGAGGACAGGAGTTCGATTCTCCTTATCCGCTCCAAATAGGTTCCTTAGCTCAGCTGGATAGAGCAACTGCCTTCTAAGCAGTAGGTCACAGGTTCGAATCCTGTAGGGACCGCCAACAAAGCGAAAGTAGCTTAGTGGTTAAAGCCCCCCGCTCATAACGGGTTGATCGTAGGTTCAAATCCTACCTTTCGCACCATTGATGCTCGCATGATGGAATGGTAGACATAACAGACTTAAAATCTGTGGCCGTAACGGCGTCCCGGTTCGAGTCCGGGTGCGAGTACCAATAGGAGGATAGTAATGTTTACAGTAGAATACGAACATGACACATTTGAAATAGTAGTTCTTGACGATAAAGGACAAGAAGATGATTTACGAGTAGAAATATGTTCAGATGCAGTATATATTTCACAATTCAATTCAGTTTTAAATGAAGAAGCTGATATTAGAATTAGCCACGAGCAATGGGATGAAATGCTAGAAGCTCTAAATAATCCAGAAGGCGCCTATATTAAAAGGATTAAAAAATAACTAAATACATTATCAAGGAGTTTTCTTATGGGTGGTAGAGTATTTGATGGCACAACTGATTTTGATCATAATGCTATTGACGAGTTATTAGATTTAGTTAATAATAAAATATTAAAAAACACTGGTATTGAGTGTATTCCTGTAGGAAGTGCCGCTACACCAACTCCGGGAAAACGTTCGGGCGATTTAGATGTTATAGTTGACGAAAAGTCTGTTGATGCATATTTTAACACTAATAATGCACGTGATGCAAAACAAGCATTATCAAAATATATACAGTCAAATGGTTTTGAAACCAGTGTAATTGGTACAAATGTCCATGTAAAAATGCCACTTGGTGGCGAACATCATCAATTAGATATTATGGTAGTCCAAGATGCTGGAACTGTATCTCAGTTTCATAAGCATGATATACCACAAGATTCGCGATACAAGGGCATACACAAACAACTAGCTATTGCAAAAATAGCAAAAGCAAAAGGACTATTATGGAGTGCATGGAAAGGTTTATTTGTGCGTAACCCTAATGGAAAAGCAGGTGAATTTGTAAGTAGCGACTTAGATCAAATTGCAAAAGTTTTACTTGGAGATAATAAGACTGCCAATGATTTAGGAAGTTTAGAAACTATTATAGCAAGCTTACCCAAAGATCAAGCGGATGCATTAATGGCAGAACTTGAACAAGATAGAAATTGGAAAGTGTCTGAGTCTGCTGAATTAACCAGAATTAAAGAACTTGCCGGCATGACACTCAATAGTGTAAGGATGGTTTGCTAAATGCGATATGCTGAGTTTAGACTAGTAGAGGCTAAACAACTAGGCCGTGCTTTCAATCACTTAGAGGACTTGGTATTCTTCTATGGAAGTAAAGGAACATATGAAGCTCTTGAACATCTAAGAGACATGGCTTCGCAAGAAGGTAGTGATAGTATAAGAATGAAATGGGACGGAAATCCTCAAATATATTGGGGTAGAGCAGAAGCTGGCGGCCCTCTTGTACTTGCAGGACATAATCAATGGAGTAAAGGAGTTATAGCAACTTCACCTCAAGAAGTACAAGACTTTATAGCAAACAAATCAGGTAATCCTAAAACTCCACAAGAAAAACAAGATAGAATGAATTTTGCAAGATCGTTTGCAAGCTTATATGATGATTTTGATAAAGCTACTCCTAAAGACTTTGTTGGCTATGTGTATGCAGACGGATTATTTTTATCTAAGCCAGCTGAACAAAACGGAGTATATACATTTTGTCCTAATCCAAATTCACAAACCTGTTATCATGTAAAAAAGGATAGTGAACTTGGAAATAAAATAAGCAAGGCAAACATTATGGTTGTAGGTCATGCATTTTTTGAAGAATTTGGTGCATCTGATTCTGCTCAACAACCGATGCAAGACTTTAGTGCATTTGATACTAACCCAAATTTAATTGTGTTAGGTCCTATTTATAATACAAAACCTGTAGATGTAGACACGCAGTCAATAGATAAGACAGAAGCATATTTAAAGCAGGTAGGTCAAGGAATAGATAGTTTTTTACAACCTCAAGCTGGATTGGCAGACTTGAAAAATATAATTTATACCTATGTAAATCAAACAGCAAAAGCAAAACAACTACCACAACTAAGTTCTGAACATTTTTTTAATTGGTTAAGTTCAAGTAAAGTAAGCCAGCCAAAACAAGTAAAAATTGCTGAACTAGATAAGCAAAACAATAATACATTACAAAACATTTTTGTACTTGTAAAAATGATACAAGAAATGAAAGATGATATAATTGATCAAATAGATGGTGAACAAGGAGAAATTTGGGATACTAATGGTGAAGGTAGAGTAAGATATGCAGATCCTAATAAAAAGTTTGGCAATGTAAAACTAGTACCTCGGAAAAGGTGGACACCAGCATGAGGTATAGAGAAATTATTAAGGAAGCAAGCTATACAGCCTGGGATCATCAACAATCAGCAGATTACAGTTTACAACTAGAAAAAACATTTGGTGAACCAGATGAGATGACGAATGAACAAACAGTATGGCACAACAAAGATGGATTCAAGCGTATTGTGTGCAGAGATGAATACATACTACACGGATCACCAGCACCACACTATGATTTTGTATACTGTTACGTTGACTTAGAAGTACCAGAAGATCTAAGTGATGAACTAGCAAATTGTAGTGGTAGTATACTAATTGATCATTTAAAGAATGAAGTAGGCGCACGTTGTGGTAGCCTTACTGCAAATGCAACTACACTAAACTTTGTAATGGATGTAGTAGCAAGTAGAGTAGAACCAGTTAAAGAAGAATACGAAGCTCGTATACTTGGTATGAAAGATATGTTTGCAGATGGCGAGCGTTATGAATTAGATTGGTGGCCTGATGAGTCAGGAGATGCTGATCCTAAGAACCCATATTATGCTAAGGAATAAAATATGAAATTCTTAGAAGTTGAAAACCCGTTTACAAGTTTAAATCCAAATATGTCCGGTGGATTATATAGAAGGACTGATAGAGAAGCTACAAAAGAGCTACAACAATGGCTTAACGATAACGGATATCCATCAGGAAAAGTTGATGGTATATATGGACCAAAAACTATGCAAGCTGTTCGCAACTTTCAATCAGATGCAGGACTAAAGCGTGATGGCGATGCTGGTAAAAATACTATTAGCATGATTATTGATATTGAAACTGGTAAACAACCTGCGCCAACCCAACGTATGAGAGGCGTTGACGGAACTATTAAAGATCCTACTTCGGGTGATGTTGTTCAGTTGTTAAAATACTATGCAAGAAAGTATAGAATATCAGAAAAGTTTGTAATGGCTATTGCTAGTAAAGAGTCAAATATGAATCCTGATGCAATTGGTGATAAAAATCTTAGGCATAAAGCCTATGGTATTATGCAAGTAAGGAAACCAGCAATGGTTGATGTAAACAATGCCTTTGGAACAAATTACACTGAAGAAGATTTAATGAGTTTAGATCCACAAGCAATAGCAGAAGTAGGTGTTGGATATCTAGCAGTTGCAAGAGACAAGTACGGTGCTAGTAGTTTTGGAGAAATGGCCGCTATATATAACGGCGGGCCAAATGGACCAAATAACAGCAGAGCTATGAATTATGCAAGAGATGTAATGAAACGCATGGCTTAATATGACTAACCATAGTGCATTATATAAAGAACTTTACAATAAAAATAAAACCCCATTCAAGGCTCCTATTATAAATCACAATCCTTTTGGAGTTCGTAAAAACCCAACTGAGGAATGCTATGTTGGTTTTGGAACGTATATAAAAATTCCTGCTAAAACAGGCAACGTATATTTTAACAATAATACATTAACAAAGAAATATTTTACAAAGTTAGATATAGATTATATTTCTACAGAATTAAAAAGCATGATTGTTATACGTGAACCAATACAACGTTGGTTCAGTAGTTATATTTTTTGTATGCATCATAGATATGCTGGACTTTCTTATCTGTCTATTGATCCTGTATATGTAAATAAATTTATAGATAAGCAGTGGACAATTTGGAAAAATAAACCAAAACATCCTTGGTGGATTGATGCACATTTTATTGATATTTGGAGAGACACACAGGTTAGTAATCATTGGGATTATATAACAGATACAGAAAATTTTACCGCAACCTTAAAATTATTATTTCCAGCTATTAATTGGAAATCACATACAATTGATGACAACAAAGCTATTATTAAATACAATGTTAAGGACTACAAAGAAATTTTAAGTGAAACTGCATATGATCAGTTAAATGAAATTTATGCAAAAGACGTTAAATACTATAATAGTTATTTAGATGCGATTAAGAAAAAAAATAATTTGTTTGTATCAAGTAAGGATTTAGAGTTATGAAACTAAGACAGCTTTTTGAAGCACCGGGTGAAACAGTAGGCCTAATTTTTGGTAGATTTAATCCACCACACAAAGGACATAAAGCCGCTTGGGAAATGGCTAGTCAAGAAACCCATTGGTATGTAGGTACAAATGCAGGCACAGTTGGTCCTAAAGATCCCCTACCATCCCAAGTAAAAGTACTTGCAATGGAAACAATAATGCCTGAAGTATCAAATCATATTGTTTTTAGTCAAAGTTGGCTTACACTTACTAGTGAGCTGTATTCAAAGCATCCTGATGCAACATTGGTATTATTGACTGACGAAGATTGGGTACCTAAAACTATACAACAATACAACGGACAAGAAGGTCCTCACGGTTCATATAACTTTCAAAAAATTATTAATAAACCAACGCCAAGATTAAGTAGTGCCACCGCATTAAGAAAAGCTGTATTGGACAATAGTCCTGAAGAATTTGCAGATGCCGCAGGAGTGCCTGCAGATACTAAAATTAATGTGCCTGGCAAAGATATTACTTTTTTTGATATGGTTGCAAAATACCTTGAACCACATAGAGAAAAACTTCTTGCAAAAAAGAAGTAATTAAGTTATAATTACAGTATGTACGAATGTTTCTTTTTAGCTAATACAGAAGCTTACCCTTGGTCACCGGTTGCGTCAGACAACGGTATCACTATGAACCTAGAACACTTGTTTGGGCATTTTGATGATTTTTCTATCCGTAATTGGTATAATGCTGATAGGATACGTGAAATCAACTGTGATAAAAAATACATTATATATCCTATGGATATGCCACGTAATTATAATATTAAATTACACTTTAGACACATAAATGATTTAAATGATACAGATAATACATTCTTAGTATTATGTAATTTTTTAGATGGTAACATTGATCATGAAATATTAGCACAACATATAAAAAAAGAAAGAATACCATATAAAAAAGTTATTATTTTAACTAGTAATTATACATATGTAGATTATAAAAACTATGGTATGCCTTATATCTATGTAGATTTTTGGGAAAGTTTTACAAGATATCATCAGAGGTTTTTACCAGAAGCTACAAGCAAACGTAATGTTACACTAAAAGCATCAAAAAAATTCTTGTGTCTAAATAGAAATATAAAATCACATAGAATTTGGTTCTATTTTGTAATGCATAGATTAAATGCAATAGAAAATAATTATGTCAGTTATCATTTACCAAACATTGATAACGAATATTATAATTCTGCCATAAGAAGTGGGCTAGTAACAAAATATATACCTAATGCACTAATGGAGGAATATAGGCAGTTTTTAAACACAACTAGACCTGGACAAAAATTAGATAAAATTTCAAGCACAGACGCTATTAATTATCAAACAGGTATAAAAAAATATTATGAAGATAGCTTGTTTAGTATTATTACTGAAAGTGATTTTAGAGATACATTCGTGACTGAAAAAACTTTTAAGGCAATAGTACATTGTCATCCATTTTTTATTATAGGAAACAAACAGCATCATGCACTCCTACGTGAAAATGGATATCATACCTTTGAAGATTTATTTGATATTGAATACGTGCATAATTTTGATCAAGCAAGCGAGTTAATTACAAAAGTTAACAAAACACATATTAAAGAATATAGAAAAAGAATATCAGAAAATCATACTGATAAATTATTACATAACTATGATAACTTTTTTAATAGAAAAATTAGTTGGAATAGTACTGTAAAAAAGATATTGAATGTGACAAACTAGAGTGACAGATTTTAAAGAACATTTTTGTATGGCTCCGTGGACACATATGAGTGTTTGGCAAACAGGCGATGCTTATCCTTGTTGTATATATCATTGGGATATGCCAATAGACAATATTAATCGCGGAGGCCTAAAAGGTGCATGGAACAGTAAAAAAATGCGTGACTTGCGTATGCGTATGCTATCTAATGAACCAAGTGAAGGCTGTATAAAATGTACAAATTATGATAAGCAAGGTATTATTAGTTATAGACATAAATTTAATACAGAATATAACCATCATTATGATCTTGTTCAAACAACACAAGAAGATGGAACAGTAGAGCAAATGAATCTAGCTTACTTTGATGTAAGGTTTAGTAATCTTTGCAATATGAAATGCCGTAGTTGCGGACCACATTTTAGTAGTAAATGGGCAGAAGATATAAATGGTAAACCTGAAATAGTACAAATAAATCATCCTGATATGTGGGAAGAAATAGAAGGTATACTTGATAATATCGAAGAAGTATATTTTACAGGCGGCGAAAGTTTGTTTATGCCACAACATTATAGGTTACTAGATATGCTTATTGAACGTGGACTTAGTCCTAGATTAACTTATAACAGTAATGCTACTAGATTAAGTTTAAAAGGCAAACACATACAAAATTATTGGAAACATTTCAAAAATATATTCTTTTGTGTAAGTTGTGATCAAGTAGGAACAAAAGCAGAATATACTAGAGCAGGACAAAAATGGAGTACTGTATTTGAAAATTTATGTTGGATTAGAGACAACTTTGAACACAGTTACGATGAAGGAGTCATTATACAACCCAACCCAACTATAAGTGTGTTAAATATACTTGACTTGCGTAAAATAATTAACTTTCTGTTTGAACACAATATACCTACAGATTATGATATAAATTTAAGTAATCTATTAGTTGGTCCTGATTGGTTAAGTTGTACTATTTTACCTAAGCATCTAAAAGAAAAAGCAGAGGAAAATATATTACTACTAAAAGATGATATTGCTAAAATTAAAATGTATCCACAACGTAAAGAATTTTTAGATTCTGGACTAGATAATATTATTAACTTTATGAACAATAGTGATGATACACATTTAATAGAAGCATTTAGGAAAGAAATGCAAAAAATTGATTTGATTAGGGGTGAAAACTTTTTAAATGTTTTTCCTGAACTAAAGGATTTATATGTCTAGTATAAAGGAAAACAAACACTTTTGTATGATGCCTTGGGTACATATGCATATGTGGCCAGCTGGTTTCACTTATCCTTGCTGTATGAGTGATCCTGATCATCCTATTGGCAATACGCAAGATCAGAGTTTACAAGACATATGGAATGGCAAAGAGATGAAAAAATTGCGACTTAATATGCTTAAAGGAGAACCAAGCAAAGAGTGTCGCAGATGTTATGAGTTAGAAGAAAACGGAATGCATACTTTAAGAAACAGTAGTATTTCAAACTTTGAACATCATTGGGATAAAGTAGAGGCTACTAGCGATGATGGAAGTGCTGGTACTGTAAATATGGCTTACATGGATATACGCTTTAGTAATCTTTGTAATCTAAAATGTCGTAGTTGCGGTCCTCAGTTTAGCAGTAGCTGGTTTGAAGATCATAAAAAGATGCATGGAGAACTTAACCATCCTAAAATATTACAAGTGCGTAAAGACATGACATCTTTTTTAGATGAGCTTGAACCATTATTAGAAAGTGTTGAACGTGTATACTGGGCAGGCGGAGAGCCATTGATTACAAAAGAACATTATAATATACTTGACAAATGGATTGATATGGGAAAAAATGATGTTAAGATGGATTATACAACCAATTTTACACAGATGTATTATAAACGCAAAACAGCATTTGAATATTGGAACAAATTTGAACACGTGAGAGTAGCTGGCAGTTTAGATGCTAATCATATGAGAGGAGAATATTTACGCAAAAATATGGACTGGACACAGGTAGTGCAAAACAGGCGTACTATGTTAGAGCAATGTCCACACGTATATTTTGAGATCACCCCCACAGTGAGCGTTTATAACGTGTTAAACCTACCGGATTTCCACAAAGAATGGATTGAAGAAGGATTATTAGAACCAGGCAACATACGGATCAATATATTACTTGACCCAACTTATATGCGTCTTAGTATACTTCCACAGAACATTAAAGAAAAAGTTAAGATTAGATATCAAAAACATTTATCCTATCTAGAACAGTTTGAAAATATAAATCATGTTAAACAAGATTATAAAAATATTTTAAACTTTATGGAAACTGATACTACTAAAGAAATTAAAATGTGGCAATTCAAAACTTTTAAAGTTGACAAGTTACGTGGTGAAACTGTATCTCAAGTATTCCCTGAACTACAAGGAATGTATTAATGGGATTTTTTGAACAGGCTGATAAAAATAGAGAAGCGCCTGAACGTCCTGCATTTTCAGAGGATAAGCATACAGCAACATTAGCGGCTATTGCAAAGTATAGTAAACCTGTACAAAAAGGTTTACAAGAGCTTACCATTGACTATGCTGTAAATCGTAAAACCAGAGTATGTCTTGCACTATTACCCGAATGGGATCCAAGTTTTCCGCCATATAATGTTGCAAAACTTGCAAGTGCAATTAAACGTGCAGGGTATGCTTGTAAAAGTTTTGATATTAATGTAGATGCTTTTAGTAGGTATGACAAAGAAGACTGGCCAATTGATTTTAATCCATGGGATCCTTTAAGAGATTGGCATTGGATAGGCGAACAGTATCTTGATATCCATAAACATTTAGAACCTATTTTGTATGAATACATAGAGAAAATAGAAAAGTTTAAACCGGATGTTGTTGGCTTTAGTTTATACTACTGTAATGAAGAACCTTGTAAATGGATGGCAAGAGAAATAAAAAGACGGATGCCTAACGTAAAAATAATTGTTGGTGGCCCAGCAACTCATGCAAGTTATTACAAAGGTGAAGATATATATGATTTTGTAGTTAATGGTGAAGGTGAACAACCATTACTTTTGATGCTTGCTAGTATTGAAGGCAAAAAGACTATTGAGTATAATGAAGATGCAAAAAGTAAAATTATTAGACAGCCTGAAAATCAAAGATATAATCTAAGCACATTACCTTTGCCAGATTACAGTGACTTTGATTTTACAAAATATAAATTCCCCAACGGTGCTTTATGCGAAATATCTAGAGGGTGTATTGCAAAGTGTACTTTCTGCGAAGAAACACATTTTTGGAAATATAGACAACGTAATGCTACAAGTACATTAGATGAGATTGAACATATGTATTATGAACATGGTACAAATGTTTTTTGGTTTATCGACAGTTTAGTAAATGGCAATTTGAATGAGCTTAGAGGGTTTGTTAAAGGAGTTGCAGAAAAGGGCTTAGATATACACTGGACTGGATACAGTAGATGCGATGGAAGAATGGACGCAGAATTTTTCAAGGATTTAAAAGCAGGAGGTTGCGAAGTCCTTAACTATGGTATTGAATCAGGAAGTCAAAAAGTTCTCGACTCTATGGACAAAAAAGTTAAAGTAGAAGAAATGGAAGCAAACTTTAGAGATGGATTTGCCGCAGGCGTTGACGCTATGACAAACTGGATAGTAGGGTTTCCTAATGAAGGTCCTTTTGAACTTGAAGAAACTTTAACTTTTTTATGGAGGATACGTAATCAAGGATTAATTGCAGTAAGCCAGGGTACAGGGTTTAGTGTTGGAGTTGATACTATTGTTGGGCAAAACTTTGACAAGTTTAATTTATCTCCTTTTTATTACTATGATCATTGGATTACAAAAGATTTAAAACAAAGCATTGTACATAAACTTATAAAAATGAAATGTTTTAGTATTTTTACTGATTTTTTACAAACAGATAAAATCTGTAGTTTACCAACAAGATACAATTTAAGGAAAAAACATTACAAATTTGAATTTAATAATCCTGACCAATTAAGAAGTCTTGATTATGACTTTGAAAATGTTAGTTATCAAATTATAAAGCCTAACATAGGCCCATTTGCAGATAGTCTTGTAAATGAAATTTGGCCATTCTTAAGGATCATGTGGAGAACAAGAGGAGGGTATAAACTTAATCTTATATTCAATAAAGAATTAGAATACGAAGAATGGGGTGCGAGAAATGCCGCTCCGCTAAATGCAAACTATGATTTTGAGATAGACGATGCTGGTAATTGGAAAGCTGACTTTTGGTGGGACTATCAACAAGACAAATATGATACTTGGGACGACAAATATTGGATTGAGAACGGTGTTGAAAAAATGAGCGTTGATCCTTGGTCTCCGGTATGGGCTATTATGGACTTTACTAGAGATAACGGTAATGCTGTAATTAGAGCTAGAAAATTAGCATGGATGAAAGATCCAGCAAAAAAAGAAAGAGATCCGTATAATGCTTTTGATAGTGAAATATTTAAAGAACAGCAAAAGCAGTTTTATAGATTTAGAGATACTGATTTAAGTTTTAAGTATGAATGGCAAGGCAGTGGTAAATGGGACAGATAAGCAGTAGTTATTGTGTATATCCTTTTATAAATGTGCATACCAATACAGATGGTAGGTGCAAATTGTGTTGTCATGTTTATGGCGAAGATTATATTCAAGTTGACGGTAAAGATGCTATATTAGGTAAAACAAAATGGACTAACATTTGGAACAGCGATTACATGGAAGATGTGCGTAATAAAATGTTATCCGGAGGCCGTGTTAAAGAATGTGATCGTTGTTTTGAACACGAAGCAAAAGGTTTACAAAGTAGTAGGCAATGGGCAAACGAAAACTATAACGCACCCACTTTGCATAGCAATCCTACTCACCTGGAGCTTCGGCTAGGAAACAAATGTAATTTGAAATGCAATAGTTGTTGGAGTGTAAGCAGTAATCAAATATATAAAGAACGTAAAAAAATGTTAGCCAAGGAAAAGAAAATCCCCGAGTGGCTATATTATCAATGGAAACATGAAATAAAAAGTGTGGAAGAACACGACTGGGCTTGGTATGAAACACAAGATTTTAAGGATTTTGTTGACGATGTAGCACCAACACTAGAACGTTTATATCTTACAGGCGGCGAACCTACAATGATTGATGCCAATGAATATGTGCTTAACAAACTAGTAGAAGTTGGAAATAAAGAATGTTATGTAGCTTGGACTACAAATATGACAACATGGCCAGATGGCTTTTATGATAAGTTAGATTTTTTTAATTCAAGCGAAATACAGATGAGTATTGATGGGTATGGCGATCATAATATGTATATTAGATATCCTACAGATTGGTCAGTACTAGAAAATAACTTTAGGAAAGCTCAAGCTCTACCCGAAAAGGTTCAACTTAAAATTTATTTTGTTTACCAAGCTTGGAATATATTTGATGTGCGGAAATTAATTAATTGGTTAGAATCTATACAAACAAGACGTATTGACTTTGTACCAATATTCCTAGAACATCCTGATCAAATACATAGTTGTGTGTGGCCAGAGGATGTTAAAAATCAAGTTATAGAGGATTTATCTAGAATAAATTCTAGATTACATAATGATGCAGTACAAAGAATTATTAACTACACAGTTAATACAAATAAATATTCTATAGATAACATCGATAGGATGAAACAATTTATTTCAATCAACGACAAGTACAGGAAATACCAATTCAAAGATATATTTCCAGGATTAAATCATATATTGGAGCAAGAATGCACGATATAAAAGCTATTATACCTGCAAAAGATAAATGGATTAGTCTTGTTTGGCAAGTTAACGACTGGTGTAACTTTAGATGTACTTATTGTAGTGAATGGAATTGGGCGGGTAGAAATAAAAATGATAAAGATATAGATTTAATAGTTAATACATTAGAACAAATCATGTTGCATTATAAAGATAGAGGATATAAGTATTTTAAGTTGTATCTAAGCGGCGGTGAACCTACAATGTGGGCGGCACTTATACCGGTGGTAGAAAAATTTAGAGAAATTGCAGAATGGCCAGGTAGTTGTGTTGGTATTAACACAAACTTTAGTAGACCAGTAAAATGGTGGGAAGCCAATCATCACCTATTTGAAGATGTTGTTGCAAGTTATCATGCAGAATGGACAAAAGAGAAGAAATATATAGAATGTTATAAGTTTTTACAAGATAAAAAGAATTATCTTTGCAGTAGAATTATGATGCATCACAAATACTTTCAGCAGTGTGTTGATTTTGGAGATAAAATTAAGGACACCTGCGATAATTACATGATTGAATATGCACCAGTATATGATGAACTACGTCCTAGCACAGATCCATATTTTTATGAAGAACAATGGCAAATGGATTTTTTCAAAACCCGTAGTAGTGCAAGACAACAAGTTATACCAATTGATAAGGAACCAAATTGGGCATGGGCAAAAGTCATGCACACAGATGATACAATTACAGATATTGATACAAACTCAATTATAACAGAAGGTAAAAACTTCTTTAAAGGTTGGACTTGTAACATACATGAAAGTTTACACATTCATCCTAATGGTAGGATTCAGCAAGCAAGTTGCGGAGTTGGTCCTATTGTAGGCAATATAGTAGAAGGTAAATTTAATATCGAATTAGCAGAAGCAATTATATGTCCTAAAACACATTGTCATTGTGCCGCTGATTTTAACATTAGTAAAGCGAGGCCCGAATATGTCGAACTCGTCCAGTAGCGAAACATTTTGTTATCACGCAATGCAAAGTTTTAGCACCCATCCTCACGGACGCAGTAGACCATGTTGTTTTAGTAGAGAAGAAACAAGAAAATTTATGCCAGGTATAAACTTCCAAGATACACCTGAATACAACGATAAAGTAAATGCCGCAGATACATTAGATGAATTTATAAACGATCCTGCAATTATGAAAATTAGAGAAGATTTGCTAAAAGGACAAAAACCTAAAGGTTGTGCAGAATGTTTTAAACTAGAAACAGATGGAATACGTAGTTTTAGACAAACTTCAAATGAAATATATGCAGATCATATTGATGAATCTTTGTTTAATGTATCAGAAGATGGATATTTAAATACTGATGCTATTACATATTTAGATATAAGTTTAGGTAATGTATGTAATTTAAAGTGCCGTAGTTGTAATCCTTGGGCAAGTCATCGCTGGATAGAAGAAGGACCAACTGTTCCTCATACCGATTGGGATTCAACAGCATATAAAATAGGAAAATTAAGTAGTATTGATCCTTGGTTTATAAAAGCATTTGCTGAAGGATTTTTTGACGATGTATTACCCAACGTAAAAATTATAAACTTTATAGGTGGTGAGCCATTAGTTGTAAAAGAACACTATGATTGGCTTGAGCATATAGTTGAAATGGGGTGGAGCCAAAATATTGAATTACACTATAATACCAATGGTACAACAATACCAGATAGATTACTAGATATATGGGACAAATTTAAAGGCATTGTTTTAAGTTTAAGTATAGACGCTATAGGAGATTTAGCATACTATGTTAGATTTCCAAGCAAGTGGAAAATAATTGAGAGGAATATCGAAAAGCTAAAACAATTTAGCAAAACTAGAACAGGTGTTATTGTACACACTCATGTTACATTAAGTCTAATGAATTTACATCAGCTACCTGAGGTATTAGGATGGTGTAAAAACAATTTTGATACGTGGCACTATACTTGGGATTGGGGTAATCATGGATATCAAAATTGCTTACCGCATTTTAATATTGTAGAATATCCTCAAAATTTACACATTCGGAACTTACCTCAGGAACGCAAAGACCTAATGAATACAATGTTAGAAGAGCAACACAATAAATTTTTAAATGCTGGATTACCAGAATGGGAACAATGGGCTATAGATGCAATTATAGGATTAAAAAATCAACTTAATCAAGAACCAATTGAAGGCGATTGGCAAAAATATATAAACAATACTGTTGCAAGTGATAGATTTAGAAAACTTGATATTCTAAATTATATACCTTGGATGAAAGAATATATGTGATGGATGTTGTTGCGTTTGGAGAAACTGATTTAGTAGGTGGTAAACGTGCATCATATTTCTTATCAAAGAAATTAGATTGTGATTATATCGATTATACTGCAAACGATATTGGACCACAGAGTATTTTAAGAACTGTAACAAAATATATTACATTAAACAAAGATCCCTCGATTATAATAATAGGATGGTCAAATCCATATAGTCTTGAGCTTCGTAAAATTTATAATAGAACAGAAGTCACAGCGTTTACTGATGATAACTATTTTAGCTACAGTAGACGGTATAAAAAGTTAACAAATGATTTTAGACGATTAAAAAGATTTGACGATTTATTGTTTGATCATCATTTATGCAATAATAGATGGACCACTATTGCTTATAGTTTGCAACAAACATTATCAAGTTTGAAAATTCCATACATGATGTATAACATAGATCATGCTATAGAATGGAATGGACAAACAATGCGGATTATTAGAGAAATAGATAGGACAAGATATATTGGCGTTGAAAACCCAAAAGCAAATATAATAAAATATTTGAAAAAACGTGGATATAAATTTAATACAAATGATGGACAAAAGCATTTAGCAAATCTTATCAGTGAAAAATTAGGTAAAATTAAATGACAACAGTTGTAGCAATAGGTTGTAGTCATACCTACGGCACAATGCTTGATGGTAAGCAATCGTCGAGCCTTTTTAATCTTAATAATAGTTATGCAGGATGTTTGGCAAAAAAACATAATTGTAAATTTATTAATCTTTCACAACCAGGTGGAAGTAATGAATTTATATTTAGAGTTGCAATTGATTGGTTAACTAGGCATAGAAAACGTGATGAAGATTATATTGTACTAATAGGATGGACAAGTCCTTTTAGGATGGAAACCAGATATCCTGAAGATTCAGAATATGAGCATACTACTATAAGTAAAATCGATATGAAATATTTTCCTATTAGCTTGGGCCAAGGTCCTGAAATTGCTAGAGTCAAAGAATTTCAAAGATTACATAGTATATGTCCTTTAATTTTTGAAACAACAAAAGACTTTGACTTATGGGCAACTTATGCTTTTAATTTGCAACAACTTTTCACAAAGAACAAAGTAAAATATCTTATGTTTAACACTTGTCAAGAATTAGCATATACTGAAAATAACCAATCTGTGATAGATTCTTTAAATACAAAACTATATATAAATCCATTGACCAAAAATGAAAATTTCTTAGAAAGGTCTTTACGTAAAGGATTTGTAAAAACAGAATGTTGGCATCTCAAATTAGATGCTCATTTAGAATATGCAAGCTATTTAAGTAAGATAGTGGTTGACCTAGATTACTTTTAATGCTATAAGTAGTTTAGAACAAAGAAGGAGGCTTCGATGGCTAGAGTAAACAAAATTACAGGACGGGCAGTTAAAAAGAAAACGCCATTAAAGCGTATTAGTAAGCGTGGCTTGCAAGCACCGGGCTTCGAAGGCTGGGAAAATTTATCTGGTGCAAAATTTCATACTTTAAAGCAACACAATAATAGCTTTTGGTATATGAATTACAAGCACAATGAAAATATTGAACACTGTTTTACTTGGATGAAACAGAATGGTTATGATAAAGAAACTATTAACAATGTTAAAAAAGCTACAAAATATGAAAGCCTACTAGGTATCTACTGTCGTATGTTGTTGGATGGATGTCCTGACTATAATGAAAAAGAACAAGATTACTGGCAGAGCTGTCCAGGCACAGGTGGCGATATAAAGCCACTGAGCGAATGGATTGGCAAAAGAATCAGGCACTTTAATGAAATTGGTAAAAACATTATAGAAGAAAAGAAAGTTGAAGATAAAGAAAAAAAGAATGTGCATATTCCTACAATTCAAGAACGTATTAGAGAACAAGCATATGATGCGTGTGAAGATATAGAAGTATGGATGGATGGATTTATTAGTGATAAAGAAAATTTTGATCCTAAAGGTTTTAATTTTAGTAGACATTTTTTAAAATTTAAAGTATCGCAAGCTCATGCAAGGAAAATAAAAGGAATGTATGCGGGCGAATACGAAGAAGCTCAGTTAATACAAAAACTTCCAAGTCCAGCTGATATTAAAAAAATTAAAGACGAGCACGAACAAGATATGGCTAGACAGTTGCGTGAAGCTTATGAACATTTAACTAAGGCAGATGCAAAAAGATATCTACAAGCACTAGAAACACTTATGGGTGCCTGCGATGTGGTAATTGATAGTGCAAAGTCTACACGTAAGCCAAGAATTAAAAAAGCTCCAAGCAAAGAAAAACTTGTTTCTAAAATTAAATATTGTAAAAAAGATGACAATTTACAATTGGTGAGTTTAAATCCATTAGACCTTATTGATAGTAAAGAGGTTTGGGTATACAATATTAAAACTAGAAAACTAGGAAAATATATTGCTGATGATCATGTAACTATTTCAGTCAAAGGAACAACACTATTGCATTATAACCAAATGCAAAGTATTCAGAAAACATTAAGAAAACCTGCAGATACTATAAAAGAGTTTAAAAAAGCAGGTAAAGTTGCTCTTAGAACATTTATGGAAGATATTAAAACTACAGATATTAAGCTTAACGGACGTCTAAATACTGATACTATAATATTAAAAGTAACATACTAAATATAAAGAAATATCAGTAAAGGGTTAAGTAATATGAATTTAGATAAATTAGAAAAACAAGTAATCGTGTGGAGTAGACTAGCATTACTTGTTCCAGTTGCTGTTTCAGGAATATTGGCCATATTATATTTCTATGACTTTTGGAATATGCAAACATTATTCTATATAGCTTGTGGATTATATTTCACCACGGCTGTAGTTTGGTGGTGGTGGACTATGAAAACAATACATTACTTAATAAAAATTATGAAAAACGCTAACACAGATATCCAAGAGGTAGGAGTTGAATTAAGATCAATTCGTAAAGAACTACAGGTTGACAATAGCAATACTAAGTAGTATTATTATAATAAGGACTTGGCGTCAACCCTTCTAACTCTGCCGCCTATAATTATAGGAGAAGAAATGGCATTTTATAGTACTAAAACATACGGACACAATATTGGACTAAGTGCAGTGTTCCGTCAACCTAATGCGGATCATTCGCATTGTAATCTACTACACGGATATAGTTTAGGATTTAAATTTACATTTGGATGTAGTGATCTTGATAATAAAAACTGGGCAGTAGACTTTGGCGGACTAAAGCCACTTAAGGCTTGGTTAGAAGATACGTTTGATCATAAGACTGTTATTGATAGAGAAGATCCATTCTTGTATAAATTTGCAGAACTTGAAAATATGGGACTTGCAGAAGTTGTAGTGTTAGATGGTGTTGGTGCAGAAATGTTTGCATACCACGCTTGGAAATTTGCAGACGAACTAATACGTCAAGCAACAGATGGACGTTGCTGGTGCGAAAGCGTAGAGTGTAGTGAACACGGTGCTAACAGTGCTATCTATACACCATTCCAAACACAAAAAATGATGTTCAAGTAATGAAGATATTAATATGTGGATTACCTGGCAGTGGAAAAACTACACTTGCCAAATCGTTTTCTGATATTATTGGTGGTATACATATTAATGCAGACGAGGTTAGGAAAAAGTACGAAGGATACAATGAAAAAAATTGGGATTTTTCTAAACAAGGTAGACTTAAACAGGCCGAGAGAATGAAAATGATAAGTGATGGTGTATTATTATCTAAAAAAATTCCTGTTGTTGATTTTGTTTGTCCTACACAAGAAACAAGAAAAATATTTGAATCAGATCCTATAAAAGTATTTACTATATGGATGGATACCATTAAAGAAGGTAGATTTAGAGATACAAATCAGTTATTTGAAAAACTAGATCCTAGTCATGTTGATTATCATATATCAGAATGGTTTGATAATACTCATGAGGTGTTGGTACCTGTAATAGAAAGATATATGCGAAGGACTCAATCTACTTTTATAAATTATATTTGTTGGAAAAATGACAATGTTTAAATGGAATAAACCCACTGTACAGATGTTAGGCAGATGGCAACCCTGGCACAAAGGCCACACTGAACTATTTAAAAAAGCTCTTGAAAAAACAGGGCAAGTTTGCATTATGGTTAGATCTATGCCTAAATCTAAAAATAATCCTTTCAACTTTTACGAAGTAACTACAACAATTAGAAATACATTGCATGATGAAGGATTTATGTATGGCAAAGAATTTATTGTTATGGAAGTTCCTAACGTAGTTGACATAAGTTACGGGAGAGATGTAGGATACAGTATTACCGAACATGACTTACCTGAGGAAATAAAAAAAATAAGCGGCACTAGGATTAGAAAAATGATAATGGAATGATATAGTGAATTATATTGTTTGTCTTAAATGGGGTAAGAAATATTCCGCTGAATATGTAAATAAACTTTATAACATGACTCAACGTCATTGTAAAGTTCCACACGAATTTGTATGTTTTACAGAAGATAAAGTTGGTATAGACCCTGCAATTACAATACAAAAACTTCCTTCTTTTAATGTAGAAGGTTGGTGGTACAAACCATATTTTTTTAGTAAAGATATACCTCTACAAGGAACTATATTATATTTTGATTTAGATGTAATAGTATTTAGAAATATAGACAACTTGTTTACCTATAAGCCCGGTGCCTTTTGCATAATAAGAGATTTTAATAGATCAATTAGAAAAGATTTTGATAGATTCAACAGTAGTGTATTTAGATTACAAACTGGGATGTATGATAATGTATGGCAAAGTTTTATTAATAATACAGTGCATCATGTACAACGCAATAGAGGCGATCAAGACTGGATGTATAAAAATATAAGAAACTTTACTTTTTGGCCTGACGAATGGATCCAAAGTTACAAATGGGAAATGAGAGACAGAAGAGACTTATCTATTTTTCAAGGAAAAAGAAACTTTGTAAATGATAATCCTCCTAAAATTTTAAACGAAACCAGTGTGGCTGTTTTCCATGGAGAGCCCAATCCTGGTAATGCTAATGATACATGGGTAAAGGATAATTGGAAATGATTAGGTTAATTACTAGAGACGAATTAGAGATTTTAGATAAAGATCCAGTACGTCCACACATTAATAAGCTAGAAGTTGGCAAGCAAGTTTATGTACTAGATGATTTATCGGCAGTCATTTGTATTTGTTATTGTACACAAGTACCAACAACAGAAGAAGAATTAGAAAAGTTTCGAGACGACACAGGCTCTATTGCTGTTGCATATACTGTATGGAGCAATAAGCAAGGTGCAGGTAGAGCCATAGTAAATGAATTGCTAGAATTAATGAAAGCTAAAGATGGTATAAACAGACTTGTAACAATGAGTCCATTAACAGAAATGGCGAAAAAGTTCCATACAAGAAACGGTGCTATTTTACTTTTGGAAAATACAGATAGTTACAATTTTGAATATTTATTAGGTTGACTTCTGTTTTACTTTGTGCTAAGTTAGTTATAGTTAACAAAGCAGGGCAAAGTAATGAAATATTATATTCTTAACACTGATAATGGTTCAGTTACGGAAATGAATTTTGAATCAGAAGTGCAACTTGCACAATGGTTGGAAATTAATCCAAATTTTGAAAGCCGTGGTAAAGCAAAAGGCACATTGCCAACTAGGCACGTAAGAATGGATAATGATTTTGCAGGATGGGGAAGTTAGAATGGCACAGACTTGGGTAATAAGCGACACACATTTTAATCATGCGGCTATACTTACTTTTAAAGACTACGCCGGTAAGCCACCTAGAGTGTTTGATAACGTAAATCAAATGAACGAATGCATGATGGACAACTGGAATAGTGTAGTATCTCCTACTGATACAGTATACCATTTAGGAGATGTGTTGTTTGGGCATGATAAAAGTGATTGGTTAGAAGCAAACTTTACAAAGTTGCATGGTAAGAAACATCTTATTATGGGCAATCATGACAATCCAAAATTCCTTGCACCTTATTTTAAGAGCATGGCACTTTGGAAGGATATGAGTGATATAGGTTTGTTGTTATCACACACTCCTCAACATGAAAGCACACTTGCCGAATCTCATAGGTTTGGTGATCAACCAATAGTTAATGTGCATGGACACATTCATAGTAACCCTTCTCCAGAAGGACCTTACAAAAATGTTAGTGTAGAGCAGATAAACTATACTCCAATAAATTTGGATCAACTGACAGAAAAAGGTTGACATTGCCCTATACATTTGCTATATTAAGTGTATAGGGCAACAAGAGGGAGTAACAATATGCAAAACATAGTTAGTTTAGATTCTCTTTATAAAAGAGATACCAAAGGCAAAGTACGTATTTGGACTGTTGAAGTTGGATTTGACAATGAGGATACTGCTGGTATCCGTAGCATTAGTGGTCTAGTTGATGGTGAGAAAATCACCAGTGTTTGGAATATGAGCATAGCAAAGAACGTAGGTAGAAGCAATGCAACTACCGCTAAAGGTCAAGCTGAGTTTGAAGCACAAGCTGAATGGACTAAAAAAGCTGACAAAGAATACTTTGCAAACATAGATGATATTGATAGCTACGAACT
>JGI24003J15210_10000048_pt1 | contig 44974 bp, 36 predicted proteins | sample LinPmetageLP28_FD_15210 | JGI IMG/M metagenome (IMG submission 15210)
TCACTTTATTACAGCAACCATCATTTACACAATCAGGAAGTTCATGCCCTTCGGCAAAGAACTTTACTTTCTGTTGCTGTGAGAGAGAAGTCACTCGGTTTGATTTCGTATGAACCTATTATAAGGCAGATTGAGACGTAGTAGTGATAGAGTGGACAGTTCCTCAATTGGTTTCATTTATCTATAATCCCACATGTAAGATCTATCCCCATATTCATCTGCTTTAAACCAAGTGTCACCCTCAGAATCTACAAAAATTTCATCATCTAATCCATCATTTAAAAATCCAAATGGTGCCATGTCTTGTTCAATTTGATTTTTTTGTTCTTCATATAATCTTTTTCTAACATCTTGATCTGTCAGTTCCTTAAAATAATCCTGTGCTACTAACCAAGCATAAATTACCAAACACATTGCCAAGTCGTCATTACATCCTTCTTCTGCTTGAAATGAATTGTGTTTTGAAATGAATGTAGTTAGCTCAGAAATAATCTCATAATCATTAAAAATTAATTTATTTTCCTCAATCATTGTTTTTAAATTGAGTGATCCAACTTTTTTAACAGTCTTAGACATTTTAACACCAAGTTGTGTTTTTTTGCCTGAAAATCCCTGACCAACAATTTGACCTGCTCTACCTCTCATTGAACACATTAATAAATTTTGATATTCAAGATCATATTGAATAATACTAGCCACTTGATCACCAATATCATTTACTTCACATAAAATGAATGCCTCATTATATAATTTTGCCATTTCCCAAATAACATTTGGAAACAGCATTGGTTTTATGTCATTTTTTCTATATTTTGCCACAATTTTGTGTGGAAACTCAGTAATATCAAAAATAACAAATGCAGAGTAATCTTCTCCTACACCTCTTGCTACATCAACAGTAATTACATAATCATTTTTTTCATCAGGAGGAGCATAGATGTCTATTCCTGCATTAGATTTTAAAGGATTTTCATAAACTAATGATTTTAATTTACTTGGAGCAACAAGAGTATCAACAGAACCTAAGAACTCACACTCAAACTCAATTTTAAATTGAGATTCTGATGTATTTGCTATTGTTTGTTGTTTCCATTTTTCATCTCTACCAGGAACTTCACTCCAATGAACATCAGTTGGAATATATTCATTTCTTCCTTTTTCAGCATCATGCCACATTCTATAGAAGTGGTTCATACCATGAGGGGTAGAAACTATGATGACTTTTGTGCTTTTACCAGAAGTAATAGTAGGATAAACAGATGCAAAAAAGGAATCTGCAATATGATTGGGGACAAACGCAAATTCATCCAGGAAGAGAATATTAAATGACATGCCTCTGACAGCACTTGCAGATGTAGAAGCTGCTAATATTTTACTACCATTTTCTAACTCTAAAGATCCTTTATTCCATGAAACAATACCTTGCTGCATCCATTTTGGTAAGTTTTCATACGCAGTTTGTAATCTGCCTAAAAGTTCTCTAGCAGTTGCTGCTTTGTTAGCAAGGATGCCAATATTAACAGAGTCATTGAAAACCGCATAATGAAGAAGATAAGAAATAACTGTAGTACTTTTGCCAGTTTGCCTTGGCATCTTACAGATGTTAAACCTATTCTCATGGAAGTTATTAATTAACTTTTCTTGAAAATGATATGGATTAAATTGAGTTAGTCCCTCATCTAGAGAAACAATTTTTACATAATTTGCAGCAAAGTAAACAGGATCTTCCTTACACCTAATAAATTCCTCAATATTTTCTTGAGTAAATTCAATAGGTGTATTTGCTTTTTTTAAATTTGGATTTCCAAGATATACATTATCAGGCATATTTTATTCAGCAATTCCAAGCTCTTAATGATTTATTGATTCTGCTATCTGGATCATTAGCAGTTTTAGCAGAAGTTAGTTTTTTCTTCATGCCTTTCATTCTTGCACAGAATGAAGATCTTCTTTTATTTCCAACTTTTTTGGATGGTGATTTTAAATCACTTCCTGGATTATCACGTTCATATGATTTTCTACCTTTTTCATTCAAACCCCCTTCAGGGTTTTTTCCAGACTTTTTTGTCCATGCTGCTGCCTCATCAACTTCAACTTTTTTTTTATTTGTAAGTTGTGCCTTGCGACCAGCAGGATTCTGCATAGCAATTCTGCGTTGCATCTGCTTATTAGTTTCTTTTTCATCACCAACAGAGACAGCTCTCTGCTCTTTACCATATGCTTTATTAGACTGACGTGCCATCTTTTCTTTAGGAAGCACTTTATAACCTTCTTCTACTTCAGAATCTACATCAACATTTTCAACTTCTTCATATACTCCAGCATTTACAAACTGCTCACCTGGTTGAAAAGGAGATAAATTATAATTTCTTATAGTAGAACCAGGATAGATTTTTTGAATGGCATCCTGAACTTCATCTCTCTTTGGTTTTCTAATTTCAGGGAAGAATAATTTTATCATATAAGTTTTTGCTCTCCATGAGAAAACAACACTATAAACATTTCCAGTTTGAGCAGGAATCCTTACAGATTCATCAATTTTCTCAGATGGGCATTCCTTCATACCATGAATAGGGCACTCCTCATCTTTATGATTGTGAACACATTTTTTCTTTTCATCCAAATATTCTACTTCTTCTTTAGTTGCTGTCTTCCAACTACCACCTGCTGCTTTATACTTCTTAGCAGCCCAACCATTAGCATATGCTGATGGATATACATCAAATTTTGCCTTTGCTTGTGATTTAAACTTAGACCACAATGCAGGTTTAGTAGGAACATTCTTTTCTACAAGAATCCACTCATTTTCACATTCAATTTTTTCAAGAATTGCTTTTACCATAGGAGTATGTTCTTCCTTTGCATTCTTAGGAACACAATTAGGAACCATCTTACCACCTTTCTTCTTCATCCCAACTTGTTTATGGGAGTCCCAGCAAGGATCACCCTTACCCTCATCCATGTGATCAGCAGACTTGTAACGCTTGTCACCTGCCTTCATCTTTTGATATGCAAGAGTATTTGCTTTCTTGTCAGCATTTGTGACAACCATACGATTGTCTTTTGGTGCTTCCTTCTTAGCAGGAGTTCCACCATATACTGCTTCATCAACAATCTCTTCTTTGATTTTATTTGAAGTCATGATTGGTTTTCCTCCTTTACCTGGTCTGTCTGCAACTGGATCTTGTCTTCTTTTTCTTTTTACAGCAGAAGCTCTTTCTGCTTTAGACATTTTTGATGCTTTTTCATTAGAAAGACATTTAGGTTTTCCTTCACCCTCACCTCTAGCACATTTACCAATTCTTTCACCTTTTGTATTATAACGATCCCATCCACCACCTCCTTTACCACCTTCAGGTCCTGAACCAAACCATTTTCTTAGATCTTCTTTTTGAATATCTGACATTGCCAAGGAGAGAGTCTTAATAGTTATTTAGCAATCATTTATTAGTGATCCAACTGTAGATCCTGCTGCAGATCCAATATTTTGACCCAATAAAGTTGCCCACCCTGCTGCCAACCATCCAATATAAGGTATATTCATAACTGCTGGTACTGCTACTCCAGCTGCTATAGCACTACCTGCCATTGCACCTTGTGATCGTGCGCCAGCGTCCGCCACTAAACACTCTTCTTCTCGGGCAGTCAACTTTCCCTCGCCGTCTCCTGCAACACCTCCTAAATTTCTAGTACCGTCCATAGTGAATTGGTCTTTACGCCACTCACGTCTTCTTTCATCACCACCTCCAAAAAATCCTTTCTTAGTTTTATCTAAAGACAGTGATCTTTGTGATTCAAGAATAGCAGGGTCATTTGCTCTATATTCTATACTATACCCATCTTTACCTGCTTCAACTTTGTATGAAGAGTAAGGACCACGTGGGATATTAATTACAGGAGATTCATAAACAGATTGCTTTGATTCATGTTGAATAAGATGCCCTAAAACTCCAATATGAGCAATACCTATAATGGATCCCAAAGTTATTAGTACTATCTTTGCAGGTTTTACAGATTTCATACCAATAACAATAGATACTGCTCATATATTTAGCAATTAATCTTTTTTCTTAGTCTTCTTTTTCATTATATTGATGAATTTTCTATAAACAGCTGCTTCTGAAGTCTTACCCATCTCTCTTGCTCTTTGTTCCATAGCAACTGCTGCTTGGATTTTATGAGCATGAGATCTTGACGATTTTCTTATTTTAGTTACTGATGCTTTAGCAGTAGCAACATCTTTAAATCCCAAACCATGAATAGTTCCTTTGGGATTTTCATCAGTGTATAAATCAGAATGCTTTTTAGAATTAGCAGGTTGACCTTTTTTTCTGGGGATGCGAGGATTTGATTCCTCAGCAAACATTTTAAAATTTTTTCTTACTCTATTATAATTTCCTTCATCCATTTTATTTACAAATTCTTTTGATGCTGAAACCATTGCATCAATTGATGGACCATCACCCATATTATTTCCAAGAGTTACTTTCATTACAGGATAAACTGAAGAGAAAGTATTATATCTGTTCTCTCCAGATTCTCCTGCTGTTTGAAAAGCTTGAGATAATAAGTCATCATCTTTAGGAAATAACCTTGGAGTTCTTCCTGCAACTGGTCCAGCAGCACTTGAATCATTTGAAAATGCTGCTGGTTCTCCAGGACCATTTCCATGATTGGTTGGTGTTTCTAAAATAAATTCTTTAAATGATTTCATCATCCATCCAGTGCAACAGTGAGACCAAGAGTCATACCTGGCAGTGACTGCCAAGAAGTACCATTATAGAATTCAATTTTTTTACTTGTTGTATTATATATCATAGCTCCTTCAAGAAAAGTTCCAGCACTAGTTGCATTATCCCTAGCAGTAGTTGTATACATTGCAGGATAAAAAGCAGTTGATGCTTTTAGTGTGGAGGCAGTGACAATCCCTGCATAATCAGCATTACCAGAAGATAGTATTGTTACTCCAATTCCAGTACCATCATCAAAATCATATCCAACATTAATCTCTGTTCTAGCAGTTACAATTCCAATAGAATCAACACTGATTTTATTTTCTGTTCTAAGAGTTCCACCAATAGTTACATTGCCACTAAATGTTGCAGAAGTTGCAGTTATAAAACCAACAGACATTCCAGTGCTTGAAGTATTTCCTTCAGTAAGAACTTTGTCTAATGTTGTAGAACCTGATAATGCAGTGCTAGCAATACCAACCCACTTTGATGTGGTTGAATTGTAAATAAGAAGTTGATTATCTGTTCCATCAAAAGAAACATCATCTAGATCTCTTATAAATCCTGCTCCACCACCACCCATAGTGGAAAGTTGAGTTGTTATTCTATTAATAAAAAGTCTGTAGTGCGCAGACAAATCATCTAAAGTAGCAAATTTTTTATCTAATGGAGTTAATGGATCAGTTTGATTTCCAGCAGTTTCTTTTTCATTTGGAGGTTCATTAAGAAGATATTGTTCAACTAATTGTTGTTGTTCTTCTTTTATTCTATCTTTTAAATTATTTAATTCTAAATTTAAATTTTTTAATTCTTCTCTTACACTTTTAACTTCACTTTTAAAATCACTTCTTAAATCATCAATGTCTTTCTCATAGTATTTTACTTGAGGAAGATTGTTTACCTCTTCTTTTAATTTAGTAAAAACTTTTAGTAATGTTTCATCAGTATTAACACTCTCACGATTTATTCGTTTAATCTCTTTTTCAAGTGATTGTTTTAATTTATTTTGTTCACTTAATATTGCCTTTTTTAATTTTCTATCATCATCTTTAAATTCTCTATGATGCTCCCAAACTTTTACTGAAGTTTCCTTTAATTCATTAAATATATTATTCTTTACCTCTTGATGATTTTCAATTATATTCTTTACATCAACCTTTAATTCAAAATCTTTTGTTTCAATAGTCTCATTTAACTCTGAAACTCTAAAGTCAATCTTCTCTTTAATTAAATCAAGGTGTCCTTGAACCTTATTAAAGTCATCATCAATGATACTAAAAGTCTTTCCTATCCAAGAAAAGTCAGGAACCTCTTCTACTTTCTGAACCCAATCAGGAAAAGTGGGAATTGACTCCTTTACATCTTGAATTTTTGTTTTTAGTGCTTCAAGATCACTTTCATAGTACTTTACTTCTGGTAAAGATGAAATTTCTTCCTTAATTAAATCAATTTTTTTGTAAATATATTCAATATCTCCATCATATTGTTTAATTTCAGGTATTTCAGGTATTTTTGACTCTATTTCAGTTAATTTTACTTCAAATTCTTCATTTTTTGCATCTAAATTATAAATTTTATCACTTTTAAGATCAAACCTTGATAAATTATCTTGAATTTCAATAATTTTTTCACTTAAATCACCTAATTCATCATCATAATACTTTATTTCAGGTATTTCTGGAATATCTTTTCTTACATCATTAACAAGACGTACTAATTCCTGCCATTCTGGTGCTTTTACTACATCTATAACCTCTAAAAATGATTCACCATTAGCATCTTCTATGGTTTCAGAATTATTTTCTTCTGGTTGTACAACAAATTCTTCTATAGAAGGAAGATTTTCTTCCTTAAAACTATCTAAAGAAGGTAAATCTTCTTGATTTTGTAAAAAATCATTGACTGACGGTAAATTTTCACCTTCTTTTTGTGACATTGCTATTAGTATCCTTACTTTGGGATTTCTCTCCCTCTGATCTATTTATTTGAATTATCCTTTAACAATTTCTGTAATTCAGCAGTTGATCCCACAAACAAAGCATTGTTTACTGTTGTTGGACCTTTACTTGTCTGCTGTTCATTAACATCTTTTAATTTTTGCTGAAGAGACATTAATTTATCAGTTGCATCAGCAACATTTTTAATTAATTGGCCAGCAACTTCATATGCTCTTGGCATTTCACTTTCTTGTGCAAGTTCAAGAATACCATTAATTGCTTCCTGCCCCTTTTCAATAATTGAATAAAGATTACCTCTAGTATATTCGTAATCTTTTTCTACATCATTCTTATTAAGATGAGCAGGTCTTTCTTTTTCAATTGGTGTAATGTTGATCATTTCATCATTCATGATACAACACCATCAAAACCAAAATTATCACCTATTTCAATAAACACATTATCTGCTTCAGTAATACTGAAGATTGCTGCTCCTAAAACATGTTCTTGCGCAGAAGTGTTCATCTGTGCTCTAGATACAGTCAAATTGTTACCAGAAATCTTAGTTACAAGCATGTTTTCTTCACCAACATAAATGTTAGTATTGTTAGTAACCTTTGTGCCATCTGCCACAGTGATTATTGTTTCTGTTAGATCAATATTCTCTGAAAGTTGAGTGATTTGAGAACCATCATAATCTTTTGTTGCTTTAGGAACAACTGTATATGTTAGATCCCTTGAGTATGATCCTGTGCCTCTATTACCAGCAACAAGACCAATTTGAGTTTTTCTAATTACTTGATCTGTGACATCTGATTGTGGTCCAAACAGATAAGTCTTTGCAGTAAATCTTAAAGTATAAATTATAGCTCTTCTAGTATCAAAATTACCTTCATAATCATCTTCCATGCTTACACTATCCAATTGAATAGCAATATCTCTTTTTTCTTTTAAATTACCTAGAAAATTAATTGGAAGATGATATACTGGTTGAAAGTAAGGTAAAATCTGTTCTGCAATTTGAAGAATATCATCATTAAGTTTAGCCATTATTGCTAATTCAAATGACATATTGTAAGGAACAGGTAAATAACCTTTTTTTAAATCTGTTCCTGTAGCAGGGTCTTTAACTACAAATGTTTGTGTTTGAGTTGTTTTTCTTGAGGGATCATACTGCATCCCATTAAATTCAAATGACATTCTTGGCAATGACATTTGAGTTGGTTTATTTAAATCTGATTGCTGCTCAACTCTTGCTAAAAACTTTTGAGTAGGACCATAAGCCAAAGGAACTTTAATAACACTTGTAGTGCTATCTGAGGAGTCTTTATGTCTTATTTCAATATTGTTGAATAATGATCCAAAAGAAATAATAACAGATCTAAAAATCTCGTTATAGAAATACTCAAACATAGTATTTTTTTATTATACTACTATTTAACAATATTTTAACTAAGGCATTCCAAAGGGGTTTGTTTCAGTGAAGTCAATAACATTATCTGCTTTTGTTTCAATAATATCATTACTTGCAAAAGGATCAACTACATCATTAGTGTTAGTAAGTCTTATACTATAAGTTGCACCTGATTCATTACCTATAATCTGTTCCCCAATACCAAATGCTCCATCAACAATTGATATTTCTAGAGTGTTATTAACAGAATCCCATTCCTTAACTCTTGCAGTAGTTCCTGAATTTTGACCAGTGATTATTTCATTGAATACAAAATTTCCAGTTGCTGTCACTCCTGGTGGCGTGTCAAATGTAATTGTAGGTGCAGATGTATAACCTAATCCTGGATTGGTAATAAACACTGATGTGATGATTCCAGCAGAATTCACATGTCCAACACCTGTTGCAGTTGTTCCAGATGTTGGTGCTGTAAATGCAATATTTGGATTTGAAGTATATCCAGATCCAGCATTTGAAAGAGTAATTGTTTGAACAATACCAAGATTAGATGAAATGCCAGTGGTTGCTGCTGCTCCTGATCCACCTCCACCACTTATTGAAATAGCAGGAGCTACGGTATATCCACATCCTGTATTAGTAAGAAGAATTGCAGATATTTTACCTCCAAAATTTCCATCACAATTAATAAAATCATTTGTAACAGAAGCAATACCAACAGCAGTAACCTCCCCACTTGGTGCTGAAGAGAATCCAATTGTTGGTTGATGAGTATATCCATTACCCATGTTTGTTATGGTTATACTACTAACACCACCAGTTGTACAGATTCCAACAGAACCTGCTGCAGTGATTGCTGATCCAATTAGTGTTAAAGTTTGTATATAACCAATTTGAGATATTTCATCATCAATAGTTTCTACCCCAGTGTCTATAACTTCATCTTCATATCTAAACAGTTCACATCTTAGTGTGTACACATAATTTTTCTTAAGTTGATAAAATGGCAATTCATGTTCAACATATTTAATTTCAAATAATCTATCACCTAGTGGGAAATAAATTATATCACCTTCTTTTGGTCTTGCTGATAACTCAATATTAGATAAATTTTTTGTAAGAGGAGTAATATAATTTTCAAATCTCTCTCTTGATATAATAAGAGTTAAATCATCTTGTTCTTGTATTCCAAATTTAGAAAGAACAGTTCCTTGACCACCATATCCTTCATAATTATCAACATACGCTTCAATTGGATAAGCATCATCAAATTTAGATTCAATTACTTCTTTTATTACAGTTGTTTTTGTTATGTATTTACGTGGAATGTAGAAAATCTCAACGCCATACATTTTTAGTTGTTCATTAACAAGGCTTTGAACTAGACCCTGTTCACTTTTAGAACCATTTAGGAAATATGAATTTAAAACCATGATTAACCTATTAAATCTAAAGGTGGAATTTCATATGTGCTCAACATTTGTGTTCTTATTTCATCAACTTCTCTCTGACCATCATCATAAAGTTGTCTTCCATTAAATTCAATTCCACCTGGCAATTTTACACCTGAGAATTTAATTAAATTTTGACCCCACTGTCTTTTCATTATGGCTGTGAAATATCTTTTTAAAAATGTGTCATTGTAAACTCTGGAATAATCATTTGGATCAAGAGTTCTCCAACAATCAAGAACTATATAATCACCAACATTTATTTGATTGTAATCAATATCAAGATAAAGTCTATCTTGTCTTTGATTGAATCTTACTTGCTTATGTGTATTTAAAAGAAAATTCAGTGTCTCCAAATAATTCATAGCCATTGAATATGAAAGTATATTAGTACTTCCTAAGTAATACATATCATTTAAAAATAATTGATATTTAAAACTAAACATATTACTGACACTTATAGACTGAGCATCATCATATTGAAATATTTTATTTATTCCTATTACAGAAGGAGGGACTGGTATATAGTTTGAATTTTCATACCAAGTAGCAGTAGTAGTTCCACTACTTGGATATGATGTGGTTGCTGTAGTGGATGCTATGTCTTTATTATTATCTCCATCTGCTGCTTGAGGTCTTGCCTTACCTCTATCAATATCATCTTGAGTTACTTTATATTTTAAAAAAGTCTGAATAACACCGTCATAATGTCTTTCATGAAAAGTTTGAATGGCATCATCCAATAGATCATCAATTTGCTCATCAGCAATATTAATTTCAACGACAGGAGCTCCTAACTGCCTTAAAGCATAGTCCACCAATCCTTGTCTAGTATCTGGTTGTGCCATTTATACGTATACTTTTTAGTATTTAGATTAGAGTATACCTCCTTCAACAATTATATTACCTGAAAGCATTTTAAAATATGTAGATGCTGAACTAACTGCTGTAACTTCATAAAAATATCTTCCTGGTTTTAAATTTTGTGATATTGAAGATGAAATACCAACATTAAATTGACCATCTGCAGCACTTGTGATACCAATTGTTAACTGTGTGGTAGTATTTGGACCAAATGATGCTCCAATTGAAATAGATTTACTAATTCTACCAAACATAGTATATCCACTAAAATCAAAAGATGCACTACTTAAATTATTTGCTTGAAATGTTGATTTAAAAGTAGATCCTCTATTGATAACTAGATTAGCACCATACGCCACACCAGCATCTGGATTAAATTTAAATGTGTTATTGGCCATTTGCTAATTTTTTAAGAAGGTTTTTAATATCATCTAGATCATTTTTCATGTCTTGAAAACTTTGTTCAAGATCTTCCACTCTTTCATTATTTTTAATCATTTTTTTTCTATTCTCAATATATCTATCAAAATCAGAGACATTATCATTTAAGATTGCATTACTATTTGTGTCTCTGTACAGTCCATCACGATTTTTTACTTTTAAATAAGACATTATGCTAAGGCAATTGCTCTAAGAGATCTGATTTGAGGAACAAATGCTTGATTTGTACTTGTTCCAATAATTTTAATTCTAAAAGAATTAAATGATGGTTGATTATCAATTGTAAATGTGTATTCTCTAAAGTTAGCACTGGAAGGATCGGGAGTATAAGCGTCAATTTTATTAACTTTTATACTTGATTTTCCATTATTATTAGCAGGATTTATAACAGCTCCACCCCTTGTAGAATCTATATTTTCAAAACCAGGGAAGGGTACAAATACTGTTTGATCAAGAGATACTTGTTGATTTAGAGCATAGAAAACTCTAATATCACTTTCAGTATTAACATAAGCATTAAGTAAAACTCTCAAAGCTGTTGATGAATTACTCAAAGCAATATTTTTGGTTATATAAGTAAAGTTAGTTGGATCATTTTCATAAGATGAAACTCTTAAATCAGTGGCATAATTTGTGACTACAGAATTGACTCTATTTGAAATCAATTGTATTGATGATTGATCCAAATCAATCATAGGACTTAATTTTGGATTAGTTGTGGACAAATCTAATTTCATTGTAAGAGATTTGTTTCCTGGTAATGAATTTAAGAAAGTATTTTCATTTACTTTTGCAGAAACCATTCTCAAACTATTAAAGTAATTTTGTCTGTTAATAGTTATATTTTCAAATCCTTGATCAACAAATGGTGATTCATTACCACTTATGCTAGTTTCGCTAACTGTTCTTAGTGAAGCATCTATATTTGTTTGAGTTGGAGTGATAACATTTATCACTGGTTTTACTATTGAGAATGGAACATTATAAGTAGCTTTACATTGTTCACCACCCACTTCTTTGGTTTCATTAAATTTGAGAGCAGAGAAACTTCCAGAACCAGTTCTATTAGTTCCATCAGTAGCCATTCCAACCTTAACATGATAAGAATCAAGAGTTATAGGATTAGATACTGTAACTTCATTTAAATTATGCTGTTTATTTATTCTTCTAAGTGATACTCCTCCCAATTCATACTTACTTACAGCAGCACTTGCACTGTGAGATGTAGTAACAGTATTATCAACTCCTCTACCAACACCTGTAAGGGTAGTAACAGTTGTTCCAGTATAAGATATAATTTCATCACCAATCTTAACATATCCTGGATTGGTAGCACCAACAGCAATATTTTCAAATGATGTAAATATACCAACTGATGCAATTGTTATGGCATCAGAACCACTAGATGTATTTGAATACGCATTAATAAGAGATACTGGATCTAGATCACTTATAATATTTTTCAATTGAACAATATTTGAATTACTATGCATTCCATGATTCAAATGAGATACTTTAATGTGTTGTCCATCAGAAACATTTATAATTGAACCTGTTGGTACAACAGCTCCTCCAAGAGCAGCATTAATTGAAGTTGTTCCAACTCCTGGTTTTTGATAAAGAAGATCTCTACCTTCTATTGTACTAAAATCACCCTGAACACCAACAAGAGTTAATTCATTAACACCTGCTGTATCTGATACAGTAAGTCTTAATCCAGATCCAAGAGGATTTGCACCAATCTGTGTGGGAGTTAATACATCTCCAACAAAGTATCCTTTACCACCACTGTTTATAGTTGCAGCAATAGCAACTCCATTTTCAATAGTAATGTTAGCAGAGGCATTGATACCTGTTCCAGTAACAGAAGTTAAAGATACATTATCATACTGCTGTCCTCCAACTGCTGGAGTAAATCCAAATCCAGGATTAGTGATGGTAAGAGGTGTTTGGGAGATTGAAGAACCAGATGAAACTAATTTTCCAGAAACAACTGTATCTTTTTGAGTAACTGTTGTTCCAGGAGTAAAATCAATATCTGCTACTGTAGTTCCTAATCCCACTCTCACCTCATTTCTGATAATTGTAATGGGATTATTTTTCATTACTTCCTGTGAAAATGGAAGATCTGGATTATAGAAATTAACAGTTCCATTACTTTGGAAATTTGCCCTATTTAATCTAAATTTCAAATCTTCAAACTGACTTGGAGTCCAAGTGGAACCTGTTTGTGACTTGAAGAGAGATCCTAATGTTGGTTGAGTTGAAACAAGAGTTTGAGAACCTTCAGCAAAACCAATACTACTAATATCTATTTCACCAAGTCTTGAAATCCAAACTCTATAATTTGGTACATTAGAAAGAAGAACAACTGCATATTCTCTTCCAGAATTTAAGTAAACTGGATAATCAAATGTTACTCTTGTTGCTTCTGAACCATCATCAGATGTTCTAATTAAAGGAAGAGCGGGAGCTCCAGGATCAAGAACAACTAATGATCCAGCAATTCTCTTTGGAACAGGTAATCCAAGTTCAGTTTCTCTTAATTCAACTTCAACTACATTTTCAAAATCAACAGACTGGAAGAAAATATCAATACTAGTGATGAATATTCCTTCTTCATCGTCAACAGTAAAGGTTTGAGCAAGGGGATCTCTATATACTCCAGTTTCAACTGTTGTTGAATCTATCACGTCTTGATCATCTATATTTTCATCTGAAGTAGTACCAACAACTTCTCTTCTAGTTTCTTCTCTATCATTTACAACAACTTCTGCATTTCTTAATGATAATGTAACCTCTTGATTTTGATCACTATCACCTTGAGAATAAAATGTTTCTTCTGCTGCAGTTGTTAATGAACCAGGTACTTTTGAATTATTAGAACTACTTGTAAGTCTAAATCTATTTCTTCCATTATCAAAAGATGGTGTTGATAAATTTGATGCATTAGGAACTTCAAAACAACCAACTAAACCTCCAACTCTATCAGTAATAAATCTCTTATTAGTAACATTTGCCTGAGCACCACTAGTTTGACCTACAATTCTCATTCCATCTGTAACATGACCAAATGATGCAGGAGCATTTTCATCAGATAAATCTTTAGTATCAATGTTTAATATTGTTGAAGCAGCAGAGTACTGACTTGGAACAATATTATTTCTATCATATGGATTGTTTGTAAAAGTATCTGTTGGTTGTAATCTATTACCTGCTCTATGATTTGAATTACACAATACAGCATTTAAAATAGGTGTAGTTCTTTGATTGGCAGTAGAAATAGTGGATTGTGAGAGATCTCTTCCTACAATACGTTCACCTGATTGGAAAGTTCCAGAAACCATTTCAATTTCAATCAACTTAGGTGTGCAATATGCTGTTGTTGCAACGTTATCAAAGAAAGAATATACTCTTGTGAAAGGTCTCATAGCTCTAGCAAAAAATTCAATATTTCTTTGCCTCATAGAGTGAATAATATCACGACTAACAATTCTATTACCAAAGGATTCAGTGTCTACTCTTTCAGATACATCAAATTGTATCCCTTCTCTTCTTTCATTATTAAAAGTTGTTGTAGTAGTTTGTGTTGTTTCCGTATTAACAATCTCATTAGTTTGTTGTTGCATTCGGAAACTACCTCTTATAGTACCTGCAGCAATCCCAAGTCTTTCAAAATTTTCCCCTGCAAAATCTGCTCTAAGTGTTGCTTCTTGTTGAAAGTTTCCTGCTGCTGAAAGTTGATTTACATCATCAATAGTTCCTTGTCTTAGACTAGTGTTTGTTCGTCTTCTTGTACCTCTAGTAGTATTACTTTCTGATTCACTAGTTTGTCCAGTGAATTCCCAAGCTTCCCAAATAATATCACTTTGTCCTCTTCTACTACCAGATTCACCTTCAAGATCAACTTGTAATGCAGCAGCAACTCCTTCAAGAGAACCCATCATATCAACTGCTCTAACTTCTAACTGAGTAGTATCAATCCAAACATCTGCAGTTGGATCAAGAGTGATATTTCCATCATAGAAGGTGACTAAGAAAGGAGTTACACTCTCAGTTCTTGTGGCAAATTGTTGATTCAACCACTCTTGTTCTGTATAATCAAGTGAAAGTACAGTTGAAGTATCCCCATCATTTTTAATATTTCTCTTTATATTTGTGCCAACAATATTGGCATATCTAGGATCACCAGTATTTGTTTGGGAACTAATTCCAGATATTGCATCAGTGCCAATTTGAAGGTTAATTGCAGTGCAATAATGAGATGGTCTTAAAACTCCTTTTCTTTGATCAATTGCATTTTTTATTCTTACACCATAATCTTGTCCAGTAATGTCTGTAAATCCATCAACAAAAATACCATTTTTAAATCTATCAAGACCATTTGAATCAGCAACAAATTGATCTAAAGCCAAAGTTTCAAGAGCATTAAGAGAAGTATAATATTCTAAACTTCTTACTCTATTTTCAATTCTATTGATATCAGACATCTGATATCTCTTATATTGTAATGAACTAATTTTTACATCTTTAGTTGTGAAAAGGTATGCTGGTAATTCAGCATTAGCAATTAAAATTCCATTTTGTGATGAATTAGGAGTTTCTGGGTTGTCTGAAGGTGTTCCTTTAATTACACTAAAAACTCCTTCTTGATTTAAGTAAATTGAATCAATTCTAGGGAGATAATATGAATAATCAATTGTAATTGATTCGTCACTAGCAATTACATCTTTAGATGAATGTTGATTACCTGTAAAACTTCTTCCTAAGAATTCTAAAGGAGATCTGGATCCTTCAGAAACAGAAAAATTGCTTACTCTTGGTCTTGCATCAATCAAATCTGTATTTCTAACTCCAGATGTTATGGGTATTTCATTTGCATAATTAAATTCTGAATATGAATTTACTGTAGTAATGTCACCAGTATCTGAACTATTATATGATGCAGACATATAATATGCTTTTATCTTTCCATTAGGGACAGAAGCATCTGCTTTTCTTACAATTCTAGAATAATCATAAATTGAATTTCTCCCACCACCAATTAGATTAAAATTATCAATAATATTTTTATCACCAATTGTAACATCAGCAGAGATTGCTCTCACGCCAGAATCACTAAAAGAAATGATTTCATTCTCTGCAAATCTTTTATTATTCCCATATACAAATTCAATACTATTAGCATCAATTTTTCCAATAACAATTGCTGCTGCTCCAGTATTAGTACCTATTACAAATTCACCTATAGAAATATCTTCAGTGCTGTTAGTTGGACCATCCATAGACCCAGTGGTCATAGTAGGAGGTACTGGATCTGAATCGCTAGTTGATTCAAATAATCCATAAAGTGTTACAACATCAGGAACATTAAGTGAAATTATTTTATCCTGAATTCTTGTACCAAATGGATAATTACCATAAAGCAGTCCATCATTTAAAGTAGTTGAAATTCCTGAACTATTTGTACCTGAAGCTTGTAAATTTGATTTATCAATTAAAGTAAATGTACCTTCATTTTTTACTTTTTGCTTATTTGTTAAACCTGTTTTTCTTAATGTTGCTACAATAGTTGTATCTGTATCTGCTCCAGAAAGACCAACAAAACGAGCATTTTGATTTCCACTAGATAAAACAAGTTTTCCAGAATTTAATGGTTCAATTGTTCCATTTGATTTTGTTACTGAATATCTTTCATCATCATAATTTAAAAATACTTCTTTATTTCCTGCTGTAATTACAGATGTATCTCCATTACTATCAATTGTAACACTGAATGATCTTCTAATATCCAAAACAGCATTTTCTAAATCTACAGACTCATTTTTTAGTTTTGGAAGCACACTGTATAAAGTGTCATTATTACCAAAACTATTTCCAGAATCTATCTGATCTTGAAGATTTGTTTTTAAAATTGAAAAATCATTAACAGTTAATGGTTCAACATTTAATTGACCAGTACAAATACCAGGAACTGATGCTACTGTTTGAATTATAATATTGTTAGTATTAATAGTTGATACTTCAGCAAAAGCAATATCTAATTGACCTGGTATGCTAAAACTTACAAGATCACCTACAGTTGTAATTCCAGGGAAAGTTAAACCAGAAGCAGTTACAGTTGAAACACCTCCAGAATTTTCTGTAATTGATGCTATACCAATAATTCTTGCTGTTGATGGAATAATGTCTGCTGTGAAAGTATTAGCAGTTCCTGTAATACCAAAAACTGATTTAAAATCAGAAATCCCATACGATGTGAAAGCAACAGCAGTTCTACCATTACTATCATCACCATCAAAGACAATTCGTTCTCCAATATGAAAATCTCCTTGTATATTATAAACAGTTGCTGCTGTCCCAACTTCAACTGGATATCTAATAAATCCAGTTGCACCACTAGATTTTCCTTCAATAAAAGTTGGTACAGTTAGAGTTGCATTTTGATTCAAAGTCATGTCAAGATATGGTTGTATGTCGTATACAGCCAAATCCCACTGATTTTCATTAAGATTATTTAAATTATATGATCCAGATTCAAGAGAGAAATCATAGACTCTTGCCAAACCAATTTCTCTTCCTGGAGCAGCTAGAGAATTAATACCTACTCTTTTATCTCTAAAACTTATTGTATAATCAGTATTGAATCCAACTCTTGGAGATCCACTTATTCTATTAAGAGTAAAGGTTGGACCAAAACCAAAATTAATTGATTGATTTTCAAGAGTCCTTGTTGTTCTTGGTTTTTCAAAATCTAAAAAAGTGGGGGTAGTTCTATCTACTTCAAAACCTCTTACATAGGCTTTTCCTGGTGAAATTTTATATACACCTAACGATTCACGAGGATTATTCCCATCATCAGTTATTTGATTGACATTATAAATTCCTCTTTCATTTATTCCAAATAAACTCTCTTTTGCTATAGTAACAAATTCTTTTACATAATAGTGACCAGATTCATCAAAAGTTCTTCTCGCTAATTCTGCTCTAACAGAATTATTACGAGCAGACTGATTATTAATTGTTCTTAATTTACCATTTGTAACTACTGCTGTTTGAATAAAATTCTGGTCATCAAAATCATCTAAGTTTTTCTTAGATAAAGTTGCAGAAATTTTAAGTCTATCTGCCCCAGGAGCTGTATAATTTGTAAATCCTTGAGCATTATCATTTAAACTATTATCTGATGAAGAAGAAACTAATTCCTCCTTTACAAAAAAACCAATTCTATATGATGGAGTATTTGAATATTGATCAAGAATTAATAATTGATCATAGACGTCTACAAAAGTTCCTCTTAGAAAATATACTCCTTGACTGACTGCATATGATGAACCAGTTTGATTTGAATTAGTTGACAAACACTGAGCAAAACCTTCACCTGATGAAATAAATGTGTTTGAAAATTGAATATTTTCATCAGTATTTAATACTTCTCCATCTTGAAAAGTAGCTTCATCAAAATTATTACCACTGTTTAAATAATTTACGTAAAGAGTATAATTTCCATTTTCTGATTGTGAATCATCAATATATGTTACAATATTTGCAGTTACACCAGAAATTCTTCCAGTAATTTTTTTACCAACAAGTTGATCTAAGTAGAGACTTACAGGAATACCAGCATAAGATGAATTAATTTGAATTGCCTGAAAATTTTGGTAATAACTAGTGTTACCAGGAATTACTTTGGCACCTTCATTAAAAAAGTGATTACCTACGTTTTCAATTTGATCTTGAAAAATAGACTGAACATTGTTCAGTTCTCTAGCTTGAATTGGGTAACCAGGTTTAAATAATACCTTGTAATAGTTACTTATTGGGTCAAAATCGTCAAAGTAGGGAGCAACATTGAGATTAGTTTCCTGTGGCATGATTTTTTAGAACTGCAAGATAATTTTTACGTCTTCTTTCTGCGATGCAGACCTGGTAATTGATGGTCTATTATCAACATGAATGATATTTCCAGAATATTTTTCAAGTTCTGGATTTGAAATTCCCCTTGAAAAATTTTGACCCAAGTTGAAATCTCTATTATTTATTCTAGTAGAGATACCTGTAAATGAAGTCTCAATACTTAAAGCGTTTCCACTACTTGGAATAATATTATAACTACCACCAGTTATAATATCTGCTGAAAATCTTTCAGCTGTAAATCCATAAGTTGGAGATGCATTTTGAGTTCCATCAGTATTAAAACCTGAATTGGATCTGTCTTGCCAATATTTCAAAACACCAGTAGTTTGATTGTATGAAACCACTCTTCCAACTGCTGTAGATCCTAAACCAACAGTTTGAGTAACTAAACTATCAGCTGTAAAGTTTGCTGAACTATATCCTGTACCAGTAAGTCTTAAAGCGTAAACAGCACTTCCTTTATCATCAGTAAATATACTATCAGTTTCATACTTTTTAGGATTTTCAATAAGACCAATTCTGGCAAATTGATTACCAGTTACGAAATCTGGATTTTCTGAATCATTTTCAAATCTAGCATATAGTAAAACATTAAATGCTCCTAACTCTCTATAGATGTCACTTCCATGTCCACCAGGAGGGGGGACAATTACATTAAATATTGGATTTGTTGTGCCTACTGGTAAACCTCCAGCAACTAAATCAAGTGTTCCAAATGTATAATTTGATCCACCATTAGATATTGTTACAGAATCAATTTTTGAATCACTATTTACAACAACAGTTGCTGTTGCACCATTACCATCACCATTAATTGGAACATTAGAATATGATTGAGCAGTTCCAAGACCAACTCCTCTTTCTTTTATTGATACAATTTTAATTTGACCACTTGCAGAAGCATTTTGTCTTACAGATGCATTATCTGAACTTGTGCTCCAATTACTTGGTACTGGGATATAATTTGTTGAATCAAACTTAATTGCTTGACTAGGTTTGATGGTATATAGATATTTCCAAATATAACCATCACCACTACTTCCTGCTGCTCTTGGTTCAAGATCTGTAAATGTAGGTTCATCTAATGATGGACCCCCTCTAAAAGCATTTTCAGGTGTTGCACTATTAAATAAACAAATGTAAACTCTATAATCAGAGTTCATCACATAATAATTTGCTGAATAAATGTTTGATGATCCTGATGGTTGAGAAAGATTATCAATAGTGATATCATTTCTCCACATATCATATGTTGTGCCAGATGCCCAAACATTTTTATTTACAACTTGAGTTGCATCACTACTATTGATTTTCTTAACTGAAAGCATGGTATCCCATACTTGATTAGTTTGATCTAAACTGTCAAGTGGAGATGGTGGATCAGAATCCCAAGTAGATTGATATGCAGTAGCATTGGGTAATCCAATAAAACCATAATAAGAATTAGTACTGGTTTGTACACCAGATACAAAATTCTTAGCACTCAAAATTCTTAATTGATCAGTTATAATAGCAGCCATTAGCGTGGACTTTTTTCCTATTTATGGGACTTATACTGAATATGCTTTAAACTTCAGTGGATTGAATCTTCTGACTAAAGAAGATGTTGAAATACCAGTATCAGAATAAGCAGAACCTATACCTGACAGTGTGTGAGCAGGGAATGATTTAGGTTTAGTTCTATCGTCAAAGGTAATTTTACCCCAACTATAATTACCAATTTCATGACCTGAAGTACTTCCAATTCCAACAGGAATTCTATCAACATTTACAGTAAGTGTTCTTACTGAAGTAGTGACTCCAGAGGTATCTTCAACATATACAGTGATATTTCTATCTATAAACGATTTTACTTGATAAACACAATCAAGAGCAGTTGTTCCAACCCCCACTGTAGTGCCCCCAGAAGAGTCCTGAGCAGCAAAAGTAGAACCAACTGATAGGCTTGTACCATTTAGAACAAAATAATCACCTGTAGATATTCCACTAACTGTAACACCAGATCCAACATTTGTGTCTCTCATAAATGAATATCTTGGAATATAAGTATCAAATTGTATAGTATTCTGAGATCCAGATTTAGCAGTTAATATTCCAACAATAACACCATAATCACCTTTATACTCAGTGATATTAATTTTTTCACGTATTAATGGTGGTGACTCAATAAGAACAGATGGAGGATTAGTAGAAGTATATGCTAATCCAGTTGTTGTACCACCATACGAAACAGTTACAGAGGTCACTGTGCCTGCAGCACTAATTAATGAAGTTGCTTCTGCTCTGCCAGTTGTTCCTCCAAATCCAGCTGGATTTGATACAAATACAGATGGTGCTACAGTATATCCAGCTCCAGGATTAGTAATGCTAAATGATATAATTGTACCAGCAGTTCCTACAACTGCTGTTGCAGCAGCTCCAGTTAATGTCTTCTGATCATTAATTTCAATGATTTTTTGATGCTTATTTCTAACACTAGTATTTCCTATTTCATTTTTTGGATTAAATGCTGGAACTAAATTATTTACATAACATTCTGTTGATCCAACACCTACAGATGTAATCAAATAAGATGATGGTCTACTAAGTGGTTCATATATTTCTCTATCTTTTCCAATTTTTTTGGAATTGATAACTAAATCTTTAGTTTGCTTACACCAAGTAACTGGTCTTTGTAAGAGAGTATCACTTGTTATTCCTGGTCCATTATAAAGAGTTGTTTGAACACTATCTACTGTATTGATTCCAGTAACTATTCTTTCTTCTTGATCTAAGAAGTATGATTGACCAGATCTTGGGTTATAATTAATATCAAGTGAATCACCTGGTTTAACAGTTTGTAAAACATCTCTAAAGACAACATCAATATCATCTCCAGTTCCTTTATAGTAAATGACCTTTACAGTATCACCTACTTTAGGTGCTTCAGCAAATTCAACTATACTTCCACCATTAAAAATGAATGCAGATCCAGGTTTTTGGAGAACATCATTAATGAATATGATTAAAGTTTGTTCAACATCAATTAATGAACCTTTAGCAGACACAATTGAAATTGCTTCTTCATTAACTGTCAATCTAAAGGATCTTTCTTCTCCATTAAACTCACTAGCAAATGAATCAAATATTTGGAACTGACCAAGTGACCATCCATTAAAATTATCTGTATATACATCTTGAATAGTAAGTGTGAAATCCTCAAATGTTAGAGATGTGTTTGTAGGAATTCCTGTAGTTCCACCTGTGGGGATAGTTAAAATTTCATTATTTCCATATGCATAACCATAACTATTAATTTTGAAGTCAATTACACTAGAACCCTGTCCAACAACAATATCAACAGTAGCACTTCTACCAACTCCTGCTAACGATGAAGAATGATATTCAAGGGGAATATTTTCATATGATAGAGGAGAATCAAATAAAATTAGTGGTGGATCTGAAGTTGTGAATCCTGTTCCTGGATTTGTAATTGCTACACTAACAATATTTCCATTACTAATATTTGCTGTTCCCAAAGTTTGAATAGGTGGATAACCCTCAGATAAAGCAACAGATACATTAACAGTAGTTTGAATACCTGATCTATAACCAGATCCACTATTGCCAATACTGACTGATGAAATTGTTCCTAATCCAGAAATAATACCTGTACCACCAGCAGAAACTAATGGTTGATATGCAAAACCAGCAGTATTCCCAACAGAAACAATAACACCACCTGTGGGTAAATTGCCTTTGGATGGATCATATCCTTCTGGTTGAATCAAACCACTAAATGTAATTGTTGAGATACCAGCATCCTCAATAATTGTATAATTGTTTAATTCAGGTTGTTCTCCTCTTGGTAGTTGGAATATTCCATTTATCAATACAATTCCATTCCCAGTTGAAATTCCTGTTACATTACTTGATTGTGATTTCAATATAAAATCACTCTTAATACCAGTAAATTGTGTTGATATATCGTCAAATATGTAATTTGTGGAGTAAGTTTCAGCAGATGTTTTTTGAGCAACATTCCTCATGAATGTTCTTCCGTGGAAACTAGATCTTGTAGTGATGCCACTAAAATCTCTAGAATCTGGAGGATTAGTAATACTGCCAATAGGAACATTACCAAATGGTGCTGCAGCAAAACTTATTATATTACCAGCAATATTAAAATTACCTATCAATTTTGTAATGGTTGATCCAATTCCATGCTGAACTAATGTTGTTCCAAGTTGCTCTCTCAAAACACCAATTGCATTATCATTTCCAACTCCAATATCAGTTACTTTCATTATTTCATCATTAATTTGAACTAAATCACCAGCAAAGAATGAAGTTATTCCAATTGTTGTAAATCTTGTATCAAAAATAATAGATGATGCTAGAGCTGTAGTGACAGATGATCCAACCACAGGAGATTGAATCATGTTATCAATAGTGAGAAGAGTTTTTGTATTTTGATTCTTTGCTGTGAATACATGAGAATCTCCATATCCAACATTTGTAAAATCAAATGTCTCTGGATTAATTAAAAGTGATTTTTCTGCTGTTGCTGCGAATCTTAAAGATCCATCATCAACTTTAACAGCAAAAAGTTTTGTAGGTAATTTATCTGTAAGACCAATTCCAGGAACAGTAGCAGATGTGATTCCTATAGATTGTGATGTACCTGCACCTGAATTACTGTAAACTAATTCTTCACCAGTAACAAAGAAGTGTTCAGGTATTTTGACCAAATCAAGAGAGGTATTTGCAATTGATGGATTGCTACCATCAATAACTCTTCTAAAAATTTGCTTACCTTCATGAAGCAAATTAAAGTCCTTTGTAATATCAAGTTTTGTTCCTCTGTAAGAACCATTATCACTATTAACTTTCCAATTAAAATAATCTATTTGAGTTGTATTGGTATTATCATCATAAGTTTGAAGATCAATTGCATAAGTTCTAACTTGAACATTAATGCTTGGTTTTGCTTTATAGGTTATACTTAAATCAGTTCCATTTTCTGATATGTTAACTTCACCTATAGTGCTACCTGTTGAGACATTTGCATACTCAACAAATTCTGCAGAAGTTTCTAATCCTTGTCTCAATACTCCCAATTCAAATGATTCATAGACATTATTTGTTGAGTTAGTGACATTAATAAAATAATAACCACTATCGTAAGGTTCTGAAAGTGTGGCTACTGTAGTAAACCCTGGAGTTGATGAAGAAGAGATACTTTTATAAGTTGATCTAAATCTACCAACATCTAGTGCAACTGTTCCAATACCAGTTTCAGAGGCACTTATAGCAGTGATTTGAGCATTTGCAGTTAAGGCAGTAGTATTTGCATCAGGAATAAAATCAATTTTTACATTATTACCAGATAGATATGAATTGTAAGTTCCAAAACCTGTGAATGTGGCATTAGAATTATCTCCAATTCCACCATACTCTAAAAGGTGTACAGTGGTTCCATCATGAAGGAAGGTAAGTTCATTACCAAGATAGTTATCATTACTATCTTCCAACATTAAAAGAACTTTTCCTGACCTATAACTTGTTGCAATAGAAACAATATTTGTTGTGGTTCCCACTGAAACTGTATTTTGCTGACTAGATGTACTTACAGCAGTGCCAACTGCTGTAATTGATCCAACTCCAGTATAATCATCAATTGCAGCAATATTGATAATAGAAGTATCATAATTGTTAACTTCAAATTTATTTGGATTAAATGTTAAATCCCATCCAGAAGATGTTACACGATAACTATAATGACCTAAATCTAATTTAGAATCTAGAATAGCATATTCATCCAAGTATCCAAAATTATCATCTTGAGCTAAAGATAATATTGAAAACTGTCTTTCATCAGTAAACGTTCTATCTTTTACATATGCAAATATTTTATTATATTTCATATTACTGGTGAAATCACCAATAGAACTAAATGAATCTGGTCTTTCATTACTATTGAATGAAGAACTAAAATCATCTATTGATAAGACTCTATTTCCAACAGACTCAAAATAATCAGATAATATAGAACTTTCAAATAAGATTTCATTTGAATATAAACCACCATTTATAAATTCATGAGTCTCTCTCACATAATCAAAATTATAAACACAATTTAAATCTACTAATGTTTGGATGTCAACAATAGTTTCGATATTTGAGTCTGAAGTTTGTAAAATATTTTGTGTTACATCATCTAATATACTTACAATTTGAAGATCTCCAAATTTAACAAAACCAGCAGTATGATTTAAGGCATTAACAGCAGGATTCCATGTGTCAAAGGGAATCTTAGATTTAACAGCATATGAGAAATTTTGATAATATTCATTATTTGGAATTTTTTGGAAACTATCATTTAAGAATCCAACATCATCTTTCCATCCATTATAAACTGTAGCTCCTGCTCCAGTTTTTGATTCTGCATTAAAGTTAATTTTTCTGGATACAATTCCTTGAGTTTTTGAACTATTGCCTTGAATTAGATCTCCAACTTTTATTTCATTGCTGGTTGAAATTTTAAGAATTTCTATATTTGAATTCCAAGAAAGAACTTTTCCTTCAACTCCACCACTTGTACACATTTCACCTTTTGAAAATTCATTAGGAGAGAATTTTACATCAAACAGAGGGAAATGATCTTCTGGAATAACTCTACCCAAACTTGGTAAAAGTGCTACTCCTGGATTTTCAGTTATAGAAAGATAATTTTCCAAAGAATATTCAATGTAACCACCAGGTCCACCAAGTTGAGGTACAGAATTTGTAACTTCAAATAAAGCAAAGTTAAAATCTGAAGAATTATATCCTCTACCTGTTGTATTGAATCCCAGATTTATATTTTCAACTAATATTTTTTTACCAACAGCAAATGGGTAATCAGATGCATCACTAAATGTTGTATTAAAGTGCAATCTTACTATTTGTAATGTTGAATTATAAGTTACTGAAGAAATTCCAACACCATTAGTATTATTTGTTGGAATCAGTGTTGGTTTTGTATTGTAAATTCCTGTTGTATTTTTAACAATTGATACACTGGTATCACCAATATCATATTGAAGATCTACATCATCTATAACTTTTTGAGTAAATCCATCAATTACAATAAGTTTTGGAGCTTTTAAATAATTTTTACCACTTGATGTAATACCAATAAAATCAAAAGATGATAAAGGTTCAATTTTTAAAATTTCAGGTAAATTTACTATAGGTCTTAATGTAATATCAGAGGGATAACCAAATCCAATATTATTAGTGTCAAAAGTATATGATAAAATTTCACCTATACTTTTACTTTGAGGTTCTAAAATTGCACCAGATCCCATATGAGATGTGATTGATGAAATTCCAGGTATTAATTCGTAAGAGGATCCTGTATTGAAGACTTGAATACTTTCTATAACCCCATATGCTGTTTTGGAGTCTGTAGTATATGAAATTGAAGCATTATTTACATTATAATTTTCATTTTCAGGTTTTTCTGGAATAGAAAATGTAAATGTAGTGGTTCCAATTCCAGAAATAGTTTTTAAACCATAAAAAATACTGTTAACAAGGTCAATTTGATTATTTGAAAATACATTTACATCACTAACTATTTCTGACTTAACTGCAGGCAATATTTCTTGATTATCACCAACAAATCTATACCAAAGATTTGATTTTTTAAATGAATCATTAAAATCAATTATTAAACTTGCATCTGTGCTTACACCTATTGTGCCAGTTTTAACAACTTCAAAAATTTCATCCTCTCCAGATGTTAAAAATTCATTTGTATAGTTTAAATCACTATAAATCTTCAAATCAAAGGCAGAATAACTAACACCAGAATTAATAAATCCCAAACTTGAATCACTTAAATCAAATTTAAGTTTTTGGTTTTTTAATACACTAACATATGGATTAATTCTAGATACAGTTCCTGCATTTGCTGATGAGAATTTAACAAAGTTTTTATTGCTAACATCTATTTTTTCACTACAAAGTTTAATCTTATCTTCACCATATATAACAACATAATACATTTTTTGATCAATTAAACCACTAATTACAGTAGATGCATTATAAACTATTTTATCTCCTGTATTGAATTTATGATTGATAATTTTAATAGTATTTTCAACTACATTAACATCATTTGATGTAAATGTTTTTGGATCAAAAACAACTCTTCTATTATAATCGTTATATCTAACATCAATGGTTTTTGTTGATTTTGGTTTTAAATCAAAAAATACTTTATTGTTATTCTCCAATCCATGAGTAGAGGCTGTTGATACAGTAACTGTGTGAATTCCAATCTTTCCTGTTACAACATCAGTTTTTACAGTTTTGAAACTATGGAAATCACCAGTACCAAAACCAGGGAAGAAAAGTAACCCTGTTGATGTTCCCAATCCAGAATATCCACCACCTGTACTAGCAAGTCCAACTTTATTTGTTGCTATTCCAATTAAATTGTTTGTTATAGGGGCAACATACAAAATACTATAATCAGAGAGTAAATTATACGTATCTGTAGTACCATTCCATGTGGATACTGCAGTTCCTGTAAAATTATTATAAGATACTATATCATTTAAGTTAAGTTTATGATTTGGTAGATATATTTGTTGCGATTGTAATGTTACTGCAGTTACACCAATAGCAGGATTTTTAAAGGTAATAGTTGTAGCAGTGCCCACTGCTGTGCCTACACCAATTGCCTCTTCAGGTTCAAAATAAATTTCTTCATTTAAATTAAATGTGGTTGTAGATTTTATTGACCCAACATTAAAAGTAAATTTTCTTGGATCTTCTACTATTGAAGTAAGAGTAGAGTAAGATGTTCCTACAGTGCCATCTTGTTCTCTTACTACTCTAATTCTTCCACTTAAACTATCAATATTAAGAACTTTAATTCTTTCTGCACTGATCTGTAATATATCATTAGGTCTGATTGTTGGATAATCTAAAATTCCAGTGACATAGAAATACGTTGTTAATCCTGTAACTGAAGTATTACCCACACCTAAGTTTAAATTGAAACTGTCAGTTCTTACTCCGATAAAATAATTACCACCAAATCCTGGTAAAGTCTTTGAAATAGATCCAACATTTACTAATGTACCACTCTTTAAATTATGAGGAACTGTTGAGAATCCAATAAATCTTGATTCGTTAATTCCTTCTAATGCAAATTCAACATCTATTTCTGTGCTAGATGTTGCTGCTGAAACAACTGCTTTACCTTTTACATTTTTAATTTTTGCATTAGCACCCAATCCACCAGAATTTTTATTATCAAAATTAATTTTATCACCAACTTGATAATTATCTCCACCACTAAGTATTTTAATTGATTCAACACCACCAATACTTGCAGAACCTATAATAAATGATTGTTTTTTAAGATTATTTGAGTCAAAGATATAATCATAACCACTATATTTTGAAACAAAATTGTATGGATTTGTGTTTCTAAAATATCCTGTTCCAGCAAAATTAAAATCTTTTTGATTTGAACTTTTTCTGTAGTTAAATGTATTTGGTTGTGAATTAAATGTATTACCTACAATGTAAGGGAATTTAGGTGCTTTAAACTTATTAAATAAACCAAATGAACTATTGACTGATTCAATTGTGGCAAAATATGCATAACTGCCAAAAGGAAAATCTGGTGTTACAGAATATCTTCCATTATGCTCATCTAAATCCCCATTACCATTAAATTCAAAATCTTCAACAAAAAACCCTTCAGGATAGAAAGACAAAGATGGTCTATTGTTTGATGTTATATTGAGTTTATATCCAGATTCAATTAATTTAACTGAACCACCATCTGAGTTTTCATATCCATATGGGCCATATATTGGGTGTCCATCATATGCCCAACCAATTATGGGTGAATGATATTTACTATTCAATTCACTTTTATTAACAGGATCAAGTTCTAAATCATCTACTCCATATAGAACTTCAAAATCTGAAATAGGATTAAGTTTTCTTCTTAATTCTCTTGGAGCATATAGATGTGAATATTGTAGAGACTCATTGTTAAAACTATTACAAATTACACCATCATCTTCACCAATAATATCTATTGATTTTTCAAATAAATTAACAGTCCACTGATGAATATTAATATCCAATCTCTCTGCAGTGACTGGTGATTCAATAGTCAGTGATGATTTATTATCAAAACCTACTCCACCATTTATTACTTTTATTTCTACTAACTTATTATCTCTTACAATTGGTGTAAGTTTAGCAAATTGACCATTACCATTTATTTTAATATTTGGAGGGCAATTATAATCTTTACCACCATCATTAACAATTACAGAAACAATTCTACCATTATTGATAATGGGGGTGACTTGAGCACCAGACCCTGATTTAAGTTCAATTTCTGGTGTTCTATTAAAATTAATAATTTCAGGTGATCCATAATTTGAACCACCATTGATAACTTCTATGAAATCAATACTACCTCTAAAGACAGGTTGAATTTTAGCATTAAAATCTTGTCCAGAGAGTGTTGAAATTCCCAACACACCATTAATAGAAACAGAAATTGGTTCATAATTAAAAGTACCATTTCCTGTAGATCCCAGTGACACATAAACATTATTATTTAAAAAATAATTTATTGTAGATCCTGTACCAATTTGAGATAAATTGAATCTATCATTATCAATTTTTTGAACATAGTAATCTGTATTGGAAACAATTCCTGAAATATTGACAGTGCTTGGAGAGTATCTTATTTTTTCGCCAGTTTGATATCCATGTTTTTCAATAAAAATAGTATTTGTGGATGTTGTAACACCTGCTATATTTCTTTCTTTATTTTTATATCCTTCACCTGGATTTAAAATATGACATTTTGAAACAATTTTTTTCTTATCAAAAGATTGAATTGTTTGCAAACCAGTTCCATAATCAGTTATAGTTAGAGTATTAATACCAATTCTTGCATTTGATGAAGTTGAGTGCAGTCTTATATTTTTATCATCAACAACTTCAACAAAATAATGATTAAAAGTTGATATGCCAGATATATTTCTACCACCATTTGTGAGGTAGATAATTTTTTCACCTGTATAAAATTTATGAGATGTTGAGAATCCAATTCTGTGTGCAGATGATCCAACACCTATTGTAATTGATGTAGTTAAACCTGATGATGATTCTGATAAGAAGTTCACACCATGAACAAGATCAATAGTTTCAACTTGAACCTGTGCAGGAACAACTGGATTTCCTCCAGTGATGGTTACAATTGGATCCTGAACATAATCAAATCCAGTGTCAGAAATTCTTATTTCTTCTAATCTTCCAATCACTGCAGATTTTGCAGTAGCACCAACTCCAACACCATCACTTATATGAACAACTGGGGGATTGATAATATCAAACCCATCACCTCTATCTACAACATCTATGGATTTTATATCACCAAAATATACAATATCATCAGATTTATAATTTAATATTTCAACTCCATTATTAAACATACCAATTTTTCCAGAGTATGTATCATAACCATCTTTGTTTTTGATTGGAGTTTTTACTTCTCTATAAATTTCTTGAGGAGAAACTTTTTTATTGTAGAAAGGTTGATATGTAAATTTATTATTTGTTACTGTACCTCCTGGAGAAATAAACTTATTATCAAAAAGATCAGATTTACTTCTAGCAATTTTGAAAGATCTAGAATTATCTCTTCCAATTCTTTTTACAAAGTAAACTCCTTCATCAATATTAGAAAATTTAGTTACTCTATCCTCATATTGTTGAACACCATTAAGAACAAATGTTTCTATTCTTTCAAGAGTTGGAGAATAATAAACAGCATCACCAGTGTAGAGACCATGCTCTGATGAAAAAGTAAATGTATCTCCGCTTACATTTGAACTTGAAAATATGATAACCTTATCATTTGTTTCAATTAAATCATTATTTCCATAAGTGGGAAAAGAATTTGATGAGAGGATAGTATCACCATTAAATTTTTGATAGGAATTTACAATATTTGTAAATGATTGATTTATTTCAGGATGGTTTTTGTAATTACCTTTTAGAATTTTATTTCTTGCAACCAATTCACCAGAAAAACTATCAGGAATAGAACTTAATAAAATCTCAAATCTATCGCTACCAAGATTTTTTAAAACATTACCTTCAGTAATAACTTCTGAATCCCTTAAAATTTCTAGGGAATATCCTCTTTTTAAATAAGTATCATCAAAAGTTGTAATTATATACTTTCTTTCTGAAATATCAATCTCTTCAACATTTTGTATTCTCCATTTAAATTTAAGATTATTAATTAAATTATTAACAGGTAAACTATTACCATCAATACCCAGTGACTGAAGTTCAGCTACATCATCTTTATTAAAATAATAAGTTGAATCATCTATAATAAGATCAGTAAGTGTAGTAGAAATTCTAAATCTTATGTCATCATTAATAGTTGATGCATAATCATCAAAGAAAACACTAGTTGTATCTGCTATATTTGTTGTTATTCCTGTAATATCTAAAAATTGATTATCATTTTTACTTCCATATGTAAAATCAAACTCCTCATTACCAACATTAAAGGATATTAATTCTCCACTATTTGGGAAACCAATAGTTGAATCTACATCAATTGTAGTCTGACCAACTGAAACATTGTTTAAAACTTTAGTTGATGGTATTGATTCAAATGTTCCAAAAATTGATCCATCTAAATTAATATCTCTCTGGTATCCTATGTCTATGCTTATTTGAAGATACTGATCGTTATTATAAATTACTTTCTGTACATTAGTAACTGTCCCCTTTGCTCCAGTTCTTAATTGTTGAATTGTTCTATTTTTTAATTCAAATGGATCACCTAGTATTGGTTCAATTACAAAATCTTTTGTTACACTATAATCAGCAGTTGATGGTTTAATTAAAAATTCACTTGGTTTGACTATATTTACTTCATCACCATATAGTGCTTGAAAAAGAATTTTTAAAGCTCTATCAGTCCCTTTTGCATCATAAAAACTTTTTGCGCCAAAAATAAAGTTTCTTTGATCCAATCCAGAAAATAAATCTCTACCAGAAAAACCTGGAACAAATTGATTTTTTACTTTATTAAAAAATTCTTCTAAGAAAAGAACGCTTAAATTTTCAATTTTAGAACCAGCAGCATGAGTTGCTGAAAAACTATTTTCAAAAACTAATTCATCTGGTTTATTGGGAGAAGTATAAGATACTATTCCACTAAATCCTCTTACACAATCAGTAAATGTTGTTTGTGTCTTTTTACCATAAAATATAATCTCGTTATCAATTTTAATTAATCCATTCCTTTCAGGAAAACCATACGTAAAATTAGTATCTAGTTCAGTGGTGATTGTATCATCAACAAATGAAATTGTGCTGGCCAAACCTGTTGAGGTTTTGATATCATATAAATTATCAACTTTTACATATTGATCAATATTGTTTAAAATATTTAAAGATCCACCATTATTTTCAACAGACAGATAATATTGTTCTAAAAATTTTCCCAACAAAGGAAAATCATCCTGAATGTACCCAGGAAGCTGGTCTGATACAATGTCTTGTACTTGTACTCTATCTGTGTTCATTTATTAATATCCGTATCCTGATCCACCACCTGATCCACCACTAGAAGGTGTTGATGGTGAAGTAGTTGAAGGTGTTGATGGTGTTGAAGTAGTTGTTACAGTGCCAGTTGTTGTTCCCACTACTGTAGAAGAAGTTGTTGTACTATCTATCTGAGTTATAGGAGTGCTATATGAAGGTTCACCTCTAACTAAACTATCCATGTCAAAACTTCCTGATACAACATAATTGCTACCAGATATATCCCCACCATCTGATATTGAGTCCAAAACTGTATCAATTTTTACAAAAGGCATATCAATTTGCAGATATAAATCCTGAAGTCCAACTACATCATTTGAATATGGTGTTGCTGATATTTCAATTAATGGAGAATTTCTATTTACTGATGTATCAATTATTTTAATAGCAGTCAATTTAAGTTCTCCCTTAACATAATCAATAGTTCCAATATTTGATTTTACAATTACTGGTTCTGTGGATGAATTAAGTTTGAATAATAATAATGTACCAGTGGTTAAATCACTATTTGCTCTATCCCCAAGATAAACTGTATCACTTATTCCACTAACTTTAAATCCAGAAGATCTAATATTATATCCTAAAATTCTTCCACCATGTATTGGTGAATGTCCATGATTTCTTACAAAAAATCTATTACCAAAACAAATTTCATATTGAGCAAATTGATTGAATTTTACTTCAAGATCTCTTCTCATTTCAACTTTAGTCACATTAGATGTTATTGATCTGTGACTATCATCAATAACTTTTTGAAATTTACTATATTTAAATCTACCACCAAACTTATTAATTTCTGTTGATTTAGAATATCTCTGAATATTATCTAATACTTGAGAACTAACTATTGAAGAACCAGGAGTAAGATTACTATTATAATATACACTTGACTTTGCTTCAATATAAAGATACTTTAAATCAATAATTTCAGGAATAATACCTGCAACAGAGTATTTTTTTAAATTATTTAAAATGTTTCTCTTAACAGTAGAAGATAAATGTGTTCCATTTTCTGGTTTTACACTGATAAAAACCTTTCCATATTGAGGTGGATTTAAATCTTCTCCACCAAATGCTGATACAGATTCAGTTTCAGGATATACTTTTGGAATAATCGCTTCATAATCAGATGATGTTACTGCTCTATTTCTTGTTGAATATATTTGTGTAGAATATTTTCTAATTGATTCAACACTTTCAATATCACCACCACCCTGAGATGATTGATTAACTGATACAACTGAAACTCCTGTGGTCACTGCAGAACCATTTTGATCTAATAATCTACCATTAAACGCGAAGTCAGCAATACCATCTGCAGGAGCTCCATCAGTAACGATGTAATCAGCTAAAATATATCCAAGATTACCTTCAGTTAATTTCTTTCCAAATATTCCATCACCAAATAAAAGTTCATATCTTTCATTTAAAACTTCTTGTAAGAAATACACTCTTGAAGATGAATCAATATCATACAAACTATCTACTTTATTAAACAATTCTTTAACAGTACTTGTTTCATTAGGTTTAAGTGTTACCCTAATAAGATCTGTATCAATACCAGAATTACCTAAGATATACTTTTTATTTGGTATTCTTGGATCAACTGTAAAATTTTCTTGAACATAAAGTCCTTGATATATTGAGATATTATTAAATCTTGCTTTTCCGTCTGAATCTACCTTAACAGATTCTTCTCTATTAATTGAAAAGACATAATTTGTCCCACCAAATAATTGATTAGTAGTACAAACTGGACCAGGTTGTAATGTTATAGTTGAAACATTACTTGAAGCTCCAATATTTACTTCAAATGATACAATTGCAGTAGAAGCTTTTCTAGATTTTGGAATATAACCAATGTTTCTTGCTAAGGAAACAATATTTTCTCTTAAAGTTGCGCTATCAATAAACACTTCATTAGACAACATATTAGCGTTGTATGATGAAATGTAAGTATTATATGCTAAGATATCAATTACTTGTGATAAATTAGATCCTTCAAAATCATAATCAGTGAAATTGCTATTCGCCTTTAAATAGTCTCTTATAGAGACTTTTATTTGATCAAAGTTTAGATTACTTAAATTGACTAAAGGCATTTATCTGGTTGATTCTAGGGAAAAGTTTAATTCCTGTGCAGGAACTGGAAGTCCAATAATAGTATATTGAATACCTATCTGATATAATAGAGCATCAACTTTAGGTGTAACAGTAACTTTACTAACTTTGATCCTAGGTTCAAAATTTGTTAAAGTATTAATTATTTCACTTTTAATTGCTGTTGATGTAAATTTATCAATAGGTTCAAACAATAAGTTATTAATATTTGAACCTAATACAGGATTAAATGGTCTTTCACCAGGAACTGTAAGAATAAGATTGCGTACAGATCTTGCTATAGCATTAGTGTTCTTTAAAACAATCATATCTCTATTGATAGGATTAACTTTAAATGTAGCACTGATATCTTTAAAAGATCTACTTACGCCTTCAATTGGCATTAATACCCTATATTCTTAAGTTATTTAGTATCAATCTTCATAGATTCTACACTCATCAGTTTCAGGATTTTCATCACAATACATTTCTAATGCTGAGGGATCATGGTGGTCACCTGCAGCAATATCTTTTGCATGTTCTTCAGCATAATGCTCAAGATGTTCTAATTCATCTTGAGTGTGACGCCTTTTCTGTGGGGAGATTGTAGAATCATCTAAAATTTCCTTATCAGTTTGGATATGCTTCTCTATTGATTCCATCGTCATTTTTGTTTTCTGTACTATTATTTAACCGTTCTTTACTGGTTTTCCAGAAGTAACTGTCTTGATCCCCTAACCCCATTCTTTCATAACCATTTTCAACTTGATAGTATTCTGTGGAAACTTTAAAGTCAGGGGTTAGTGGATTTTCAGGAGTTAGACTATTGTCATAAATCCTTGTCCTATTATTAGGATACAGTGCATACTGTCCATTAACAAGTTCTATTAAATTGTGTGACTTATGTTCTGCAGGATTTTCACTAGTAGCATAATCAATAACATCAGGATCTTGATGATAGTTATCTAAAGTACAAACGTAATTGCCCTTCATGGTCCCATGATCCCTTGTATAGATCTCATAGTCCATAGATCCTATAAACTGCTTTGTGACTGCTACAACCCCATAATCCATACAGTTCCAGAATTGAAGGTTCTGTAGATTCATATCTGGATCAGGCAGTTCAGGTTCACTTAAGAAAGCACTAATTGGTAACTTGTCATACATTGCACCATAGTCTGGTAAATATGTTTCAAAATAAAATGCCCTACCAGGAATACTCTTAGCACTAACCCAAACACCTTTTACAAATTCACCATGACCACTTTGATGGTCAGTTAGATATTCTTTTCGTACCCATACTTCTACAGAGGGTAAATTACAAATTAAACAAGACATATAGAGTTACGGAGAGATTTTCGCGCATATTATCTATCATTAAAAAAAGAAGAGGTCTAAACAACCCCTCCTTAATAATCAGAATCTGCAACACACATACCTAAACATCTGATATTATTTGTTGCAGTTCTTTTACAGTGTTGACAAAGAATCTTTGATTCTTCAATCTTATCTTCCTTGTCCTCTGTATCTTTTTTTTGCATTGTTACTACTAGTGGATGCATACTTTGTATGTTTCCCTGCTCCTTGTCTTGTTTTCTTGGGTTGTGCTTCAATGAAATCACCACCCATCAAACTCTTCTTAACTTTTGCCATAATTTAATAAATCAAATAACTCTGTTCTTCTCATGACCAACTCTGATACGTGGATCACACCAAATATCAAATCCTGCCTCAATTGCATCTAAACAGAATGAGACATCCTCCCCACACATGTCCTGGACTGCACCAGATTCAAATACTTGCATCTTGGGGGCAAACCATGGGTATTTCATCTCCTCATGCTCAAAGACTCCCTTCTGAATCATTACCCATCCAAATCCTGTGTAGTCAACAGTAAATGGTTTCTTACGCTTACTGATGCCATCTACCATCTCATGATTCATTACACCACCATTGTTTCGGAAATCATCCTCATCCAACCAGTGTGCTACTGATGTTGTACGTCCATCTTCTGTACTATACCATCCTGCAACAATCTCCTTATTCTCTCCTTCTGCTGGTACTGCCATGTCACATAGCTGCCAGAACTTGTCTGTATTAAACACAATATCACTATCAATCCATAACTGATAGTCATACTCTAACTTACCATCCCATGGCACCTGATCTGGTCCACGCAATACATTAGCACCTAAACACTTACATCTTGCAAAGTTTACCATGGATGAGTAATCTTGACTGATCTGAATACTCATTCCATTTTGTACAATATCAAAACACAATTGTACAAAATTCTTCAGAAAGACATATGAGACACCACGTCCTGGTAAGCAAAATACAATGGTCTTTCCTCTCATCCTTTCTTTGATTGCCTGGAAATCCCACTCTGGGGGTTTCTCCTTAGTACTACTCACAGGCGTCTTCGCCTTTACAGTAAATCCTTTTGCCATGATTGATAATTCACTACAACTTCAGTTTAACAGTATATCTATGTCTTGTCAATAAGACGACTCATCAATTTCATGGGTGGTTTTCTCCACCTTTTCATATGAAAGATCTTCTTCCTCATAATTAGTGGTCATCAATCCTACCATCGCTTTCATTGAATTCCAGTGTATCTCAAATTGATTCTCTGTTAAACAATTATATACACATTTGTCCTTCAAGTATATGTGGTAAAAATTTTCAGCAGAAATTTTTTTCATTAAATGGATTTTCTTTTTGAATTATATATCATCCTCATATTGACTTAGAGGGTATATACTTTTGTAGGTTAGGGTTCCTACCCTTTTTTCGTAGGGGGGGTCGCTACGCCCTTTGGGCCACATACACATACCCTCAGAAACACTGTCTGATTCACAATACTGTATTCTATCACATGTACTGCTAAGTGTCAACCAGGAGGCACACAGTGGGCATCAGATAGGGGTTGCAGTTACTCATGATGTGTGTTAGAATAAAATGAAAAAAGTACTTATAAAATCTATGTGGGACAAATAGATTTCTATGTGGGACACATGGACTATGGAATCTGTTCTAAACCAGTGATAACCTTCTGCTGTATTTGTCCCACATAGGTTATTCCATGTGTCCCACATAACCTCTCATATTCTTTGAGCATTTGGGACACATGAGCAACACAGGAGGATGGAACTCTGATTCTCTCAGTATGTCCCAGATTTGGCAATTTCTTGGAGAATGGCATAAGTCATGTGGGACACATAGGATTTGCATGATTTTCATTTGTCCCACATAGATTAGCACAGGTTTCGTAGGTTGTCAACTATGTGTCCCATATAAAATCTATGTGTCCCATATGAATTTGGGTGTTGACATGTGAGATAAAGTGTGATATACTGCTGCCTTAGATCACTAAAAGATCTAAGGTTTAAACAGGTTTATAACAATCTATTTGGGACAAATAAAACACTAATATACATTTAAAAAGACATTTATTAATGAATTTCTATTTGTCCCACATAGAAAAGTATCATTATTAGGTATTAAGTTGATCCCAAGTCATAGAACCATAGAGATCAATTACCTCTTCTTTTATATCAATCTCTTCCCAATCTTTGATGTTTTGTGTGATACCATCAANAGCAATATTAACCAGGGTATCCATATCCATACTATCTACAATCATCTCTGCATAACGTTGCTTTAGGAGATCAAGTTTAGAGTCAGAGGTAATCATTGGATTTCAGAAGATGGTGGTTGAAGTAATCTTTCTATAGTGTTATTCCTCTCTTGAATTGTTTCCATTAGATTTGAATCTAATAGTTCAATGAGTAGATTAGCACTAAGAAGTACAAATAAAGAGATTAGAACAAGTCTCATACTGTGTGTTACTTAAGGTTTAAAGAACTTAGAGAGTTTAAGTAATGAATTACTGATAAGTGTTCTAACCTTATTACTATTCCAACAAACATAAATGATGAATAGGAGGAAGAGAAGACTACACATAATAATCAATAGAGTGCTTCAATTGCTTCAAGGATGAGTAGAATATCATTACCATTCTCTGCATTTTCAAGAGCAATAAAGAGATCAGACTTAGACATTTAAAAGTGTTAGATAAGGTGTGTGATTAGTGGGTTTTAAGTCATCACTAGGACTATAAGATTAACTAAGCAAAGATGAAACCATTAGTGAAATCATAGGTATTGAAGACTTTACTTTGTCCTGCCATTCCTACAAACTTATCAACATACCACTGAAAGTTCTTTTGAAATACTCTCTCTCCATCTATACAAAATTCAGAGCAAAGTGCATTTAGTCTGCTCTTTGTTGTAGTAGTCTGCCAACCACCATCAAAGATTGTCATAGAGTTATCATCAATCTCAGCAATCTTGTTGCCATGGAGACGTACAATAGAGATGTTTTCTTCCTCATTAAAGTGAACAGTTGTGTTTGAATTAGACCAGTTTTGATTGTTGTGAATAGCAGCAATCATTTGGGATTCAATCTTACGCATGAGAAAAAGTGATGAAGAAAAGTGTAAAGAAGTAGAAAGAATTAACGCAGAGTCAGATAACCATGCTCAACAAACAAGTCAATCAACTTTACACATTGGTTGCCTGTTTCCATTCTGGAGAAGTGAAATAGAAGGTCTGAGAATTTCATTTTAAAAAGAGTGAAAGAGTGAAAGTTTTGTGATGGGTGCTGTCCCCTCCACTCATCTAATATGACATATCTGAAAATTTGGGGTAGTTCACCATGATACAAAACTCAGAAAGAAAACCTTAAGGTTGCTTGTGACAGTTGACCAACTGGTTTCTTGTTTATAACTTTCCACTTACAAATGAATCTCCCACAACATAACTGTAATCATCTAATGTTCCATCTTGTTCACACTTAAGATGCCATCTTGTCATATCTACAACATCTTTTTTCTGTAATCCTGTTAACATCTTTCTACCTTCTTTTGTCATGGTAGAATGTAAACCATACCTAGTCTTCCAAACATAGAATACTTCATCAATTAATTCTGACCCCTCTGGTACATTTACTTTTGAGTCTATTGTCATATTAATGACCATTAGTGTAATCTCCTAAGAGTTGATAATGTCCTTTGACATTGTAATATCCAACCTCTGCATATCCATACTCTTCAGAGAGATTAAAACAGAGATCCCATGCCCTATCAAGATCATTGAAACAATCAGTATTTTCATAAGGATCAGATGGACATTTGACAAGATAGTGAGTCATCTTTAATCAACCTCCAAACATTTGATCAAATAACTGTTGTGAACTCACCTTTAATTCTTCCCTGTGTTCTTGACACCATCTCTCATGATCTTCCATTCTTTTGATAGCTAAATCACGAGGTAATCCTTCGTGCATAATGATATTACCATTTGGAAGTTTGTGTGGATACATCATAGATTTGCGAATTGTGAGGTTAGAAAGTTGTTGAATTGGATTCATTAGTTGATTGCCTCAGAATATACATCATAGAAGAAATCCCATGCCAATAAATCAGCAACAAAGGGTTCTGATTGATCTGCTACCCAATCATATGCCATATCAATATCAGCACCTGTTTCTAATACAAATGACTGTAAACCTTGCATTGCAGAGATAAATTTTTCATCATTCATGATGCCTTTGAATCTCATACTCATGTTTTGTGTTTTGTTCATACTGATAGTATGGCAGAGATCACAGGATTTCGTAGTTCACCGTGATACAAAACTCAGGAAGAAAACCTTAAGGTTGCTTGTGACAATTTTTTGACTGGTTTGCTTTGGTTGGTGGTATGCTGTCTCATCCCTCCTTTGTCATCTTGAGAACCCTGACCACCACTAGAGCCAAAACCTCTTTTTTTCATAATTCTATCAGGGATGAGGGTTAGATCATCTCCTGCATCTAAATTATGCAAAAAACACTAAGTATCATTCATAGCAATTAAAAAACATGTGATCAGTATTAAGAATTGGATGTGCTTCTCCAGTCCATGCTATATTGAATCCCTTGTAATTATCATCCCCTGTGCATACAGTTGCTGTCTGGTCTAAGTAATGCTCAGGCAACTCATTTAGAATCTCTTTCAACTCCCTATAAGTTGCCCTGTTCCAATCTGCTTTTGGGAGATACATTTTAGACTAACTCCTGTTGTTGTTGCATAAGTTGCTCCTCTGTAGCCTCATCCACACAGTCTTGAATCATTGTGTAGATGTAATCAATGTTGCCTACATCATCAAAGATACGTGCAACAAGTGCAGGGTCATTTACCTCAATATCATAATCAACCTCACCATTTTCATCCTTCATATGAATATCTTCCTTGGTGTAAATCCATGCGCCACATTCTGCATCTTCTCCCTGTTCTTTGATCATAGATGATACTCTGTCTTGAAGTTGCTTGAGAGTGTAATTCATTTGTGTTTGTGATTGAAGATAGGGAAATCAGTTGGCATGATGTTAGTTGAGTTCGACGATTTCAGTGTTAAGAACCTCACCATAAATCACCTCTGATTCATGTAACATAAAGTCCATAGATTCGAGTGCTGTTTTTGCTTCTTCTTCAGTATCAAATTCATATGAAGTTGTGATTTGTTCAGTGACGTGGATTGCAAAAACCGATGCCATTGTTTGAGTTTGAAGAGTGTGAGTTAAGAGTTAGAATACGTTAGTCCATGCCTGATGCTTTGCAGCACTAATCCTACCATCTTTGAGTAATCCATCACACACTTGACAGAATACTTCAAATTTCTCCAATCTTGTCAGATTAGAATCAATTTTGTTTGAAGTTTCACCTACAACTTTGAGTAATTGTGTTTTGAGCATGATGTTAGATAGTGGCGTAGGTTTGAGCAATTGCATCAGTCTTAAACTTTCTGCATAACTTAAACAACAGTTTTAAGTCATCCTTGATTACATATCTGAATGACGATGATTCAATGATAAAGTGATCATCTTCCAACCATACTTGTGGAAGTTTCTTCTTGTGAATTGGGAAATCAATTGGCATAGTGTTAATCAAAGTCCATTGAAGTGTTCATGTAACTCAGCATAATACTGTTCCTCAGTATCAAACTGTCTACCATAGATTACACAAGGAAATGTTTTCTTTTGAAACATTGTGGATGCTACTTCACAATCTTGTTGATCATAACCCATATCAATTAGGTTCTGAACATAGGGGTTCTTATGTGTCATCAGTTGATTGCCTCTGCATATACATCATAGAAGAAATCCCATGCNAATAGATCAGCAACAAAGGGTTCAGATTGATCTGCNACCCAATCATATGCCATNTCAATATCAGCACCTGTTTCTAATACAAATGACTGCAAACCTTGCATTGCTGAAATGAATTTTTCATCATTCATGATGCCTTTGAATCTCATACTCATGTTTTGTTCTATACTCATACTATAGGTCCACTTTAGAGGTAACTAACAATCTATTCTGCATTATCCCCCAAACATTTGATCAAATAGTGATTGCCCTGATTTCTCATCATCAGTCATTCTTTGCCTCTCTCTCATACATGCAAGGAAGTTAATCTGCGCTTCAATGTCATCAACTTCATTCTGTAACTTTTCCTTCTTATGGTTCAACGCCATGATAGACTTGTTGATCTCAACTGTATCCATGGTTTTGCGAATTGTCAGGTTGTTTAATTGTTGCATTGGATTACTTCTCATCTTACATAAAGGAATGAACCATAAGGATCTACCATTTCAGGATACATCACAAGTTGATCAATCCAGAACCTAATACCCTTTGCAGGTGCTTTAAATGATGCTGGTTTGTAACATGCACCAGTCTCTTTGTCAATGAACATGAACACACCATTATTTGAAAAACTACCATCAGCATGAACCCTGAATTGATTCACCTTAATATACTTTTTACCTACACTATATTCTAACTTATTGTATGTGCTATTACAAGAATCAATAGCAGCAACCTTCCATTCATTGTTAACAACCTCAAGTAAACCTTGGGTTTGGAATTCAGTTTTAGAGAGATTAAGTGTTGTCATGTTGTTAATAAAAAAAATTGTTTGTTTGGATCAGAAAGGGTTAGACCATGACTCATACTTTTTCATGGTGATATATCCCTCTCTACAAAGTTCATCAGTGAATATACCCCATGACTCACGTTTGGCAACCCTATCAGTTGATCCACTTACCTTCCAATTGTACTTGAATTGTTGGAGTGCTTGTGCTTTGGTGATTGTCATCTGAGTCATGCTTATACTATAGGTCCACTTTAGAGGTAACTAACAATCTACCTACAACTTTCCACTCACAAAAGCATCACCAACAACATTTGTGTAGTCATCTAGTGTACCATCCTGCTCACACTTAAGATGCCATCTTGTCATTGAAACTACACCATCTTTGGTGCCTCCAGTGAGCATATTCCTGCCTTCTTTGGTCATGGTTGAATACAATCCATACCTAGTCTCCCAGACATAAAATACCTCATCAATCAATTCTGCACCCCCTGGTACAACTAATTCCTTTTTCTTTGCCTCTGTGGTAATCATTTATCTTTCCTCTATTTAACTATGAACATTCATATCAACTCTTCCATGCTTTTTCAGAGTTGAAGTTTGCATAAGCAAACATAGGGCGCTCTACTAACTTATAGGTGCCATACTTGTTAGTGATAACAAAACCCTCACCATCAACCTGAATATCATCAAACATGAAGGACAATGGTGCATCATTGACAATCAAACTGTCCATCACATCATTCTTCATTTCAATCACCATCTGGTACAGATTCACAAGGTAGATACAACCCAGCACATCAAACAAAATGCTGTCTGTCAACTCTTTGCCCTCACGTATGAGTCCATTGATGCTCCTGACTGCCACAGATGCCTCTGAGGGAGTCATAAACTGCACCTTCCTGGTGTGCACCTCACTCTGATCTAGATCAATTGGTGGTATCCTATCCACTACAGGTTGCACCCACTTGATGATAGATGTGTCATCAAAGATTTCCTCCAATGGTTCACACACTGCATCACACATCTTGCCTGTCACAGTTACTTTAGTGTGAGGTGCAATGATAAGTTTTTGCATTGGTTTCTCTGCAAAAACATAAGTAAGGGTGTTTTGTTGCACAACATGAGTGCGACCAAACCCTAACCAATCACCCCAATAGATGTTCTCTGTTCTAGGCAGATACTTCAGGCAATGTGATAGGATCTCAAACACTGCCATTTGATGACCAAAGAATTTGTATAGGTCATCATGATCATAACAAAGGCGAATCTTTTGCTTGTTGAATGCTGCTTTGGTGCAAACAAAAAACTTACCATTCTCAGGATTGGTGCCCCATACTAGTGACATGCCATCCATCTTCATTGATATTTTACTGTCCTTACAAAAGAGTGCTGAAATGGCATCAAGATTGCCAGTCAGAATCTCATCTTCAGGATGATTGATGTGAGTTTGTGGCATTTGATTGGGTCTCATACTATAGGTCCAGTTTAGAGGTAACTAACTTTATTTCCTTCTCTTTTGATGTTTTGATATAAAGTTTCTTGCTGATTGTGCGTTCCTGCACTTCTTTATTATAGCACATTGATGGACAACTGCTAACGCATTACCAATGGGAAGTACAGCATAAAAATTCTCTGCATCATCCCATTTACCCACCACAAAACTATTCTTGGGTGGTTTAGGATGTAGTATGTTACTGTTAGTTGGTTGTTTGATCATGCTAACTCCAAGAACTTGGTTTGAGATGTTTTTGTCCCCTTGTTGCCATTATTCTTCCTGCTTCATTGCAGACTTTAATAATTAAATCCTCTGCTCCATCAAGTTCATACCTATGCTTAGATCTACTGTGTCTTAGAAAACATGAAAGAATCGTCACCTCATCATTGTTTAATTCCATAGTTACCTCTTCACAATAGAATCAAGCATCTCACCTTGCTCAAACACAATGTCAACAACCCTCTGCAAACTGCGTTGAGTAGATACACCAACATTGGAATAAACAGGCACACAAAGCATACCATAGGTCTTAGACTTCTGCCCAATCCTGATAACCCTACCAATGGTTTGTGTCATCTCAATGGCATCCATGTTCCTCATGAAAACAACACCTTCCAACTCACTCACATTGATACCCTCAGACAAGATAGAGCGATGCAGGACAACAAACTCCTTCTCAGGATCTTTGCCCCATTTGTTCAAAGTTTCAAAGAATTTCTCCCTTGAAACTTTCTTACCATTGATAACTGCACCAGTTTTTGATGTAATATACAGATAATTGTAGTACCTCTGATCCAACTCATATGCAAAATCTGTTTGCATAAGTTGGATCAGTTGTTTTGTTGTCTTGACACAAACAAGGATCTTTTTGAGACCCATGTCATCAATAGCAGAGAGAATGTTCTCTGAGTCAATGTTAGGAGTGATAGACTTTGCAGGGTGTTTGTCCATCTCAATCACCTTGACTTTAGGTGGCAAGATGTAACCACCATCCACAAGTTCA
>JGI24003J15210_10000050_pt1 | contig 44495 bp, 42 predicted proteins | sample LinPmetageLP28_FD_15210 | JGI IMG/M metagenome (IMG submission 15210)
ATCCGGGTTAGCTACTGGTATATCTATTGTCTGACTAGACGCAGCTTCTACAGCACTGGTATTAGCCTCTGTAACACCATCTGGCACACCCTCGGTAGTAATACTAGTACGGATGTCTTGAATGGTGCTTAAATCGGCTTCAGTGTAAATAGGTGCTGCTGCGGTGGTCCGTTGCACGTTAGTTGGTGCTTCAGACCCAGTTATAATCAAATTGTCTTCGTTGAATAATTTCATAGGACTGACGTACTCGCCAGTCTCTTCAGATATCCTAGCTGCTCGGACAGCGTATCTTTGTGCGGTCAACATTGACAGAAGCTCTGTTTGCTGGCTGTCAAAATTACCTGTCCGTCCAATCTGTTCTTTTATATTTTGCTCAATAGCTTTTGTGTCTGACACGGCTGCTGCTACATCAGCCTCATTCATAGAGGGTAGCTGTGTACTATTATCGGCTTCCTCTATAGTTTCATTAAGCTCTGTTTGTAGGTTAGCGTCAAAAGCTTCCAGCTCTGCCCCGGTCATACCGTCTGGGTCAGTTGTGGTGGACGTGGTGTGTAACTCCATAAATCCGTCAACACCAAGTATGTGCCGCACATAAGCGTCCGTATCTACAGCGATACGTTGTCCAGATGTAGCTGCCTCAGTAACTGCGTCTGCATCCAGTCCTAGTGTTTTTATTACGCTATCGCTATCAGGTCGGTCTTGGTCAAATTTAGTAAGTTTGTCAGCTTCTATATAAACAGTGTCTACGCCTTTTTCTTTTAACTGGTCGGCAATAACAGTAGACCCATCAATTAAGTCCTGACCTTCTTTGCTTAACTTGCCTTTGTTTTTCTCAATTATTTCCCCGGTGGCTAACCAGCTACGAACAGTTTCTGCGTCTCTTTTTCTGCCATGCCATGTAGCAGTAGCAGTGGCTATATCCAGCGGCATTGTTACTGTACCGCCAGCTACTTCTAGCACGACTTCATTCCAGTTAACTTTACCCACAGAAAATTTTTGGGCTAACCCTTCGCCTACGCCTTCAGCAGTTAAACTAGTCCCTACCTGAGCCGTTGTACCAGCCGCTACGCTTTTAGTTTTAGCAAGTTTAGATATAATACCAAATTGCACTAGCTGAGTAAGACCTATAGTCGTTCCTCTAATACGCCCAGTCTTAATAGCAAAATCCACAGCTTCTTTATCATTTATAAAAGCGTCAAAGCCGTCTTCCGTTAAGATGTTATATTTGTATTTCTCTTGCACAGCGCTAGCTATTTCGCTGCCTACATCGTTTTCTGTAATAAAAACGCCCCCACTAGCTACAGACACACCTAGTAATGGGTTCTTAGTTGCCAAGCTTGTAGCTGCACCAGCAGCAATAACAGGCGTAAATTCTATACCTACCTCAGATAAGAAAGCGGCAGCACCTACCGGGTCTCTTTGTACTGCGTTAGCAAAATCTAAAATTGCCTCTCCCAAAGAAGCGTCTGGGTCACTTTTTAAACCTTTTTGAAAGTCCTGAGCTTGAGCTGAAAACTGTGAGTTATCTTTGTTTTCCCGGCTAATCTCGACAGCTTTTTTAAACAAGTTATAACCATCGCCAGCTAATTGACTACGCTGCTGGTCAGGGTTATTAGCAGGTGTTCCAAATATCATCTCCCCAAAAATTGTATTCAAAAGTATTCTGGGTATGCTTTCTAGAAAAGCAGATGTCCCGATTGCACCCATCTGCCCCGTATTGCCAGCACCAAAGCTGGGGGACATCATGTCCATCTCTTGTATATATTCAACAGCTTTAAGACGGTCTTGTTCGTTATTAGGGTCAAGCCCCATAGCCTTGGCAACCCTAGTAATGTGAGGGTCATCCATAAAATTCTTATCGACAGTTTCTAGGATACTTAAATCAGCTTCTTCAGCTAGTCGTGTTTTTACACCAGCAGCTATACTCAAAAGACCGCCAACAAATCGGTCTACTCCCCGGTCTAGTGCGTTAATTGTACCTTGCCCATAAGTGACATACGGAGTGTCTTTTATAATAGGACCAATAGCATTAAGCTGTGTTTCTAATTTAGAAAAAGCATCTATGTTAGAATTTTGTGTTAGCAAAAGTGCTGGGTTTTTATCTAACGTGTCAGCTAATGTAGGTGCATTATTTAGAGCATTCATTTTGCTTGACTGCTCAATAGTAGCTTTTAATTCAGCTACGCTTACATTTCTTAGAATATTTTTGTCAGCCTGTGGAAATAATTTGTGCGTCTGGTTTACCAAAGCTTCATGCTCAGGAGTTATCCGAGAGTTTACTTGAGTGTCTGAAACAAGCTTAGACACTTCATCAACACGCTGCACGGTTTCGTTTATAGGCTCAGGAGTAATGAGAGACCTAGCTTTATTATCTACGTCTTGCTCACCGTTATTTAAACTGTCAATGCTTGGCTCAGGTTTTACTTTATTATCATCCTGTTGAGCGATAGGAATAATATTGCTTTCAGTTAAAGCTTCCTTTTTGTCATCCAGTAATGAGTTAGTTAATACTGCCATACTACGTTCCGTCAGGAGTTGTTTGGGGTGTCAAAGCTTTTCGCAGTTCTGGGCTGTATCCCGGACCAGACAAAGCACCCATATCAATATTACTAAACAAGCTAGCTCCAGTGTCTATAGTCCGGTTTATTAAAGCGGCTGTATTTGTGTTACCTGTAAATTGGTCCACCATTACTTTTCTGGTAGCTTTAAGCCAATTTCTGTAATCAGCATTTTGGACATTACCCATATTCTTAGCAACCTCGGGTGTAATATCAGGCAATGAGCCGTTCTGTTCCAACAAGCTTAATGTGTATAAAAATTTAACAGCGTTATTTTGATTGGCGTTTCCAAATATATTACCTAGTTGAAAATCTTCGTACACTTTCTTCATCCCACCTTGACCACTAGCTATATTTTTAGCCATGCTGTAGCCACTATCAGTGAGTAATATTTGGGGGTCTAAACGAGTACCATCTGCCTGACTACCGCTGTAAGCAGGGTTAGTTGTTATTAGAGCGTTAATGTTAGTTAGCGTGTACTCCAAATCTCTGCTGTCTAAATCCTCTCTAATTGCTGTTAGTGTAGTTTCATCTACTCCAAACATAGACTGCACTAAACGGTTGTTCTTTTTACTATCGTTAAGTACCCCCTCTTCTGAAGACAGCGTAGCTAAGGCAGTCTCATCGTTAGCAGTACGAGCCACCGCCTTAAAGTCTTTTGGATTGCCCAAAAAGCTTTTATCAGTAGCTAGCTCTAAAAGGTATGGAGCTATAAACCGTTTAGTTTGGTCTTGTGTAGGAGCTACACCTTTTCTTCTAAGGTGGTCCAAAAAGAATTGGTTGTATTCGTTTACTAGTAAATCGCTAGTTACTAGTTTGCTAATTCGGCTATCGCTTATCTGAAAAGTGTTCTTCAGCATTTTACTCAAGTCTGTTAGCTGAAAACCTTTTCTAGCTGCTTCTGCTACTTCTAGCTTGCCTCGCTCAGTTTCTATTTTTTGAGAGATAGCTTCGTAGTCTCTTGCGCTAAGCATCCCCCGTAAAGCTTTTTCACCTTCTGGTCCTTCAAACTGCTGCAACACAAATGGTATGCTAGACGGCTTAGCTAACATCTCTGTTAATACTTGGTCGTAAGGTACACCCTCACTATTAAGCTGCGTGTTTTGCTGACCGCCTTTTGCTTCGTGAGCAGACATGTCTGTGACAGTCTCATTGTTTTTAGAGTATGAAGCCATTTTAGCTGGGACGTTATAATTCTCTGGTAGCCGGGATGCTAGAGCAGGTGGGATAGGTTTGTTTTCAGAAAGAAGGTTGTTTACTTCTTTAATAGCAATGACCTCATCCTCAGTAACTTTAGCTTTATTAATTTCCAGCAAATACCCTAGATGCTTTTCAGCAGCAGCTAACTTATCCGGCTGATTTGAAAACTTTTTGTATAGTGCCTGACGCAAACCTACTTCATCGTACAGGTCCAAATTACCAGCAGCGTTTTTCTTCATGTATTTTTGCGTGTCACCCGGTCCCTTCTCAGCAAGAAGGGCATTAACAGCGTTTGCCCCGTCTACTTGGATAGAGCTGTCTTTTACTAACTTAGTAAGTTTAGTTAGCTGCTCACCATTAATTGGGTTGCCAGCACCGCTATACTTTTTCAATAAGTCTTTAGCAGCTTGCGTGTTACCTGTTGCCATAGCTTGCTGAATAGCAGCATCTATTACAGCAGCTTTATTTTCATTTACTAATTTTGTTATAGTGTCTTTGTCTGTAACACCTTTTTGAGCAGCAATACCGATATCTTTATTTCTTACCAGTGTTTCAACATTTGACAGCGTAGCGTCTAGAGCTACACCGTTATGCCATTGCAAAGTACCCTTATCAATATGCTCAGCCATTCTGCCAGTAAAGATTAATTCATTTTTTGCTTTGTAGGCTACATCTTGGAATTTATTAACATTCGACACAAAGTTGTTTGTGAATTTTTCAGTATACTGATTAAGAGCGTCTGACCCTGACAGAGCCATATCTTTACTTGCTGTTTCTTGTAATCGTTTGACGTTCTCTTGGTAATTCTCAGTTAGGCTTTTATTGTTGTCATATGTAAAACCAGCCTTTGTAAACTCGTCCACAGACATGGCGTACTTAGTAGCTTCTACTCCGTTCTTGCCTTGTTGGTCTAATTCACGGGACCAGCCACCATTAATCTTCTTTAGTGCGTCTTCTCCACTTAAAGTACCTAAACCACCAAAGTCTGGGTCTTCCAATAAGTATGAATTTAGTTTATTTAACTTGCCTTCGTACTCTACAAGTTTGCGAGTGTCTTCACCTTCTTGCCACTTAGTAGCGCTGTCAGCTACTTTAGAAAGCGCATTAGACCATATCTCACCCTGTTGTCTTGACCCGGCTGAGGTATCAACTTGCGCCACATTCATAAAACGTGTCTGACCGTCTGACCCGGCTACGTTTTTGTATGCTTTAGCTCCTTGTGAGCCTACTGTAGGTATTCGTGCCATCAGCTCCACCACTTCGCATTTTGACCAGCACCATAAACATCGCTTGTAGCGCCTAGTAAGGTTCCAGCAGCAGCCATGTTCGGGTTGTAGTTATCTGCTTTGTTTTTAAATAAGTCAGCTTTAGCTTGGTACTCCATACCTTGTATTTTAGAGTTTCTAATTTCGTTATCTCGGGTGTCCCGTATTTTTAAAATGTCGTACATACCCTCAGCATTAACGTCTGCTAAAATACCCTGTACGCTGCTGTCTGATGTGTCATCTACTAGAAGACCTTGGGCAGCAGCCCCGGCTCTAACAGACCCTTTCATCTGCATAGTTCTGCGTCTTTGGTCCGTCTCAGCTTCGGCTGCTTGTTCTCTAATCCGTTGCTGATTGTGCTGTGCAATAATTACATTATTACGGGCAATAGCAGACTGATAGTTAGCCTGTGACTTAGCAGCTTTAGTTTGCTGATAAGTGCTATAGGTACTAACCGCTGCGCTAGCTACAGTTGCGACTGCTGCCGTAATCGCCATTAACTAACCCCTTTCGCATACACACGTTCAATAGGAGTGTACCCAAGACGCTCAAAGACCTTACCGACATCTTTGTGCAGTTTAACCTTGTTAAATATTTTTTGTACGCCCCGTGTTCCCAAAAAACCCTCTGACTTTTTTAGTAGTTTGTACCCGGTTAAACCTTTACGGTAGTCCGGGTCCAACCAAAACACATCACCATCAGCGATTGATAATTGCTTATAATGAAGTGCGTTAGTTAGTATGAAGATAGCATAGCCTACTAATTTTGTCCCGTCCCTTGCGGTAGTGACGTGCATTTTATCGTTATCATACAAAATGTCATAAACAGCCCAGTCAGGCTGTAAGTCTATTTTTGCTTTGTCTAAGGCAATCTCTTCCCAGTGCTTTTGTAGCAATGGTCCTACTTCTTTGACAAAATCTTTAAAATCTTCTTCTTGTATCGTTACCATTAATTTCCTCCCGGTACTACGTCAGGAATAATGGAAAGAATAGTCAAAGGCAGAGGGTCTCTCTGCTGTATAATTACTCGCCCGTCTTTATTCCATGACGGTGATAGTGTTAAGTCTTTATCGCCTTGCAGCATTGCTAGCGGCTGTCCGTACAGCGCTGGCATACCAAACTTGGCTTCTTTTAAATGTTGTCGGTCAGGTCCAGCATACATACCGAGGCTTCTTTCAGCTCGGACAGTTAACCTGCCTATCTTTTTAGCTGCGCCTTGAATAGCGCTAGCGCCTTCCGCACCTGCTACATTTAATCGCAGGGTCTCTACTTCGGCAACGTAACCTATGCCAAGATGGATACGGCTAGCTGGTGATGTTAAAGTTATGGAACCATTAGTAACGGTCTTGGGTGGCATAACATACCCGTTAGCAACACCAGTAATAGTCTCGCCTTCTAAGTGCCATAATCCAGAAATAGTAGTTATAGCTTTTCTAGCTGTGCCACCGTTGTGGTACTCAGAAAATGCAGTTCCATTTACATTAGCACCATTAAGTTGTAGCTCAAAAGTAGTGCTAGTAACATTAGCACAAGTATAGCCGTTACCTTGAAGCTCATCAGATAATGAAAAACCTTCCGTGGTTGTGGGGTCGTGTTTGTATACATCCCAAATATCAACAGTGTCACCATTAGTAAGTCCATGCGCTGAGCCAGTAGTTATTACTACCGGGTTTGCTTGTGTATAATTAGTTATAGTTACAGGGCTATCGTAAGTAGAACCAGCGTCAACAAAAAATGCATCTTGTATAGTTTTAAAGTCTCGCTCTTTAAAGCGTTCAATATAACGTACTGTGTCCCCGTTTATAACACGCTCAACTAAACAGTAAGTCGCATCTATATCGTTCTCTTTAATAGAAGCTACTGATTTAAATTTTCCTTTTGTTGTGTGCCTGTGCCATGCAAAAACTTCCTGTTCTCTAAGGTACGTTAGTCCTAACATTAGCCCGTCATCACGGACGCACCACACAATAGAATAAGGCGCTGGGGCATATGTCCAATCTACGAGAGTGTTATAGTCCAATAAATGCCTAGCAAGAATAGACACGTCATTACCACTGTAGCTGTCGACTTCATATCTGTACCCCAAATCTCTGACGTTCTGCCCGGGCTGCACAAATAGTGCAACGTCACCAGAGAGCAATGGCGGCAGTTTAGTAGCGCCAAAGAATGACTGTGGCGTAATTTGAATGCCTGATGGTGTAATCACATTGTCGATACCCTCTACCAGCCATTCGCCCCCTGATGTTAGTACCACCATGTCCGACATAGGGACCAGATGTCTAATCTCGTTTACCTTAGTGCTAGCAATGGTCGCTATAATAGCGTCATCATCTCTAGCAGGTGATGAAGTAGCAAAGTTATTCTGGTTACCTGTTTGTGTCATAAACAGGCGCTGTGGGTGTTTATCACTGTTGGCAAACACTCTACGCTGTTGGAAGTAAGCGACAGCCGATGGGTACTCTGTGGTCGCTGCAAATGGGTTTCTAGTCTTAGGTGGAGTGTCATCTAAGTCAGGCTCCATGTTCTTGTCCGTAAACGTAGTGTCTTCCGTTCTTCCGATAAAACCGTAGATACCATTCTTATCCCGGTATATGTTGTAGCTTTCCGCATTAGCAGCAGCAGACCAGTTAAGCGTGTTATCTATAGGGTCAGCACCGTTAGCTATTTTAATAAAACCTATTAGTAAACTACCCCCAGAGCCATAGCCTGTGTATCCACTGCTATCCACTTGGTTAAAGTTAATGTCTTCTAATTCAATAGTTGTGCTTGTAACAGTGCCAGCTCTAAAACGTCTGTTGTTCAGCTCAACCATGCCTGTGATACTTTCTAGGTGAAAGTTATCGCCTGTGGATAAACCGTGTGGCGCTGTCGTAGTTAAAACTGCTGGGTTAGCTTGTGTCACGAATTGCACAGAGAAAGTCCCGGAAGTCCCTCTAAGGCTCTCTTCTGATGTGTCAGAGTTAACAGCGGTAACTGTGTATTTATGTTCTTCAGAACCAGTGGTGTTAGGTGTTACAGTTACACTTCTTGGAAACGCCTGTGCTGGAGAAAACGTAATATCGTTAAACGTCCACGCATCGTGGTCCGTTCTAAAAATTTCTTTTGGTGGGTACAGAGGATGGACAATAGTCATAGTGTCTGCCGACTGAACGTAGTTCAAATCGTATAGAACATCCTGTGGATAAGGTGTGGTTAACTCAAAAACTTTAGACACTGTACCGCCAGAAGTATAGGTCGTAAACGCTGAGCTATTAATAGTTGCGGTGGTTGAGTGTTCTAGTTCTTTAAGAGAAAATGTAGTTGTGGATAAAACAACAACTTGAAAAGTTCTGTTAGTTACTTCTGTCATGCCCCCCACGCTTTGCAAAAACACGCTGTCACCTGTGGTTAAACCGTGGGTAGTAGAGGTAGTAATAACAGTAGGGTTAGCTTTAGTAATAGCCGAAATGTTTTTGACGGTAGCGCTTTCTAATACTTGTCCACCATCTTTGTAGACACGCATATAGTAATCGCCAAATTCTAGGATGTACGTCTGTTCTGTATTAAAAGCAAAAGGGATAAGTCTTACTGTCTTAGTGCTGTCTTTTACCTGCCCTATAAATTGAAGACCGGGACGTGTGGCAACACCACCATGCACCTGCACAAAAAAGTTTTCGCATTTAGATAGCGAGCTTTTATATTTACCAATGTCTACCCTAGCTCCGATGGCTTCAGATACTTCACCCCCGGCTAAACTAGACTGTATTACTTTTGTCATTATCAGTACCCATTAGATGCTGTCTACAGTCTGCACCCCGAGACGTGCAGTTATCCAATCTGCCTCGGGCTTGCTTGGTTCAATTCCTTCACTACTGTCTGTTTCCCAAGCACTATTACATGCTATAGTAGCCAGCTTTTCTAATTCCCCAGCTATACCTCTGTCCCCTGTTAATGGCATAGCCATCTTAGCTGCTAGCTGGTAGCTAAGAGCCATTGTAAATTCTGGGTCAAAGTCTTCAGTAGTTGTTATTCTAGCCGTGTATATAATCTCGGCATTTTCTGCGTCAGTTAAAACGCAATAATTATTAGCTGCATTTCTAGCTGTTTGAAATTCTATAGGAAGCTGGTTTCTTCCTAGAGGGTTTGTAATCCCTAATATCCTAACAGCGTCAGTAGGGTACAAATACATAAACGTCCACCCACCCGGGACAGTACCTGCAACGGTAGCCGGGCTAGTAAACTTCTTTGCAAAGTTCCATGGATGCTGTCGCAGCAATGCGTCTCTAACATCATTAAAGACTAGATTTACTTGCTCAGCTTCCGGGGTGACTTCAGTCATTGACGTTATGTCAAACCTATCACCAACGTGCTGTAACGCTAACTTAGCTATTTGTACTTGTGATGCCATATTACCCCTTCTTCTTTCTTACGTTAACTTTAGCTGTCTTAGCAGCCTCTTTAAAATTCTTAGCTTTAGGCGCACCCGGGCTTCCCGGTTTACGCATTTTTTCACCAGAACCAGCCTTAATACGTTTACGCTTGGCTGCGATGTTGGAATATAAACCCGGCTTAGCCATTATGTTCAGCTACCATTTCTTTGGCATCTGCTTTAGTCAGGTTATCGCCAATAACTTTACCTGCCAAGTAAACGTCATATTTGCCTCTGCCTTTATGCACAGCGTGAGCTTGTACTTCTGGGTCAGGCTCAGGTGCTACTTCTGCTACACCTTCCATAATTACTGCGTCTCTAGGAAGCTTGCCCGGTTGTAGGTAGCTATCATCCAAAGTATGCACAGTGTCTTTCTCTAGTAACCCATCAGGGCTAAAGAAATTTTCTTTAAATTTAACTTTCATTTGTTGCTCCAGTTAAGGTTAGGGGATTGGTGTTACCCAATCCCCTGCCCAGTTTAGTTAGTAGCGTCTGGATATGCTGTCCAGCCGATTGGGTCTTTCGATATGAAAGCATCAATGGCTCCAGCAGTAAGAGCTGCTGTACCGACATCTTGAATGATGCCAATAAAACGCTCGTACTTTGTTGTACCGCTAGAAAGCGGCATAACAATCCGATGACCAGCAGTTAAAGTTGCCTTTGGAATATCAGCAGTCACATTGTGGACTGTTGCGCTTCCATCGACAGCAATCGCTGCTGCTGCATCTGACGCTAGTTTAAAGTTAACAGTAGCACTACCGCCACTGGTAACCGCAGTTGTCACTTGAATTACAAGATACAATGCTTCGCCCATGCCAAGGTCTGAAGACGCAGATGTAATATCTACGACATCCCCAACAAGTGCCAAACCTGTCCCAGACGTGCTGAGAGCAGTTGCATCACAAAATTCAAGTCTTTCATCAATTATCGCCATGATAAAGGTCTCCTTCCTTGATTAAGTGATTGTTGCTTCGTTGGTCTTCAGTGCGTCCACTCTTCGGATAGGGTAACCACCCCATGAAGTTTGGAACGTACCACCTACGTTTTCAAATGATAGTGTAGAGTTCTTTACACCATTTGAAGTCTGCCTACGCAAGAAGCCAAGCATTTGACGGTCCATGTACCATACGCAACGTCCAACACCCAATGTTGGGAGTTGTGAATACGCTTGGTGCATTAGGTCGTTCAAATCAGCCGAGCTGCCTGATAAGTCAGCAGTTAGGTTAGACCTGTCCACATTGGCAATCCGCACAATATAGCGCCAGTCACGGACAGACATGCCCACGTCCCAACGATAATGTGAACGGTATGCTTGCATACGCCCGTTTGCCCCATCGATATTCTCAATGGTAACCTCACCAAGGTCACGCTGCTGGATACCAGCAGTTGAGCCTTTAGGGATAATCCCGTGGCAAGTTTGTGGGGACCAGCATACAAGCCAGATACTACCGTTGTCTGAACCACTGCCACCAGCATTGATGATATTCTCACCGTTTGCTGCTGAAAGTGAATTAAAACGAGGTGCGAAACCTGTGAAACGCTCTGCGTTTACAGCTTCATCCCCGTAGAACAGAGTGGTAGCTACTTGCTGGTTTAAGCCTTCAATATGAGGCTTGTCTTCCTGTAGACGGAATTTAGCTGGGTCTCCAGCCATATCTACAAGTGCCTTGTCGACTTCAGCATAGTCTTCCAACATACCGCAGTTGTCTGTGACTTGTACTGCCTTACTTTTAGTAGGCTGTACTCCACCATACAATTTACGCCATGTAGGAGTTGGCAGCCCAGAACGAATTGTGGTTCTATGACCAGTTGTGAGGTTACCCTCTAACCATGTCATATCAGCCAAAATTTCGTTTGTGCTGTTTAGTATCTCGACAACGTCAGCGATAGAGCCGTCCGGGTCGGTGACCTTTGCTAAGTCAGCAAGGGTCGGGTTTGTCACGCTAAGTGTAGCCATAACAGTTTACTCCTTTTCCTAGCTTTGATTGAACATAGTTGGGTACATGCGCTGAAGTGCGTTTTCATCAGAGGCTTTTCCGTCCCCTAAAATTAACTCACTATCTTGCATCGCCTTCCCTATGCGATAAAATAACCGGATTACTTCTGGATGGTTACCAAGTCCCATACCCACTGGGTTTTCCTCAGATGGCATTCCTAACATTTGACCCATGCTAGGAGACATGAACTTCTCCATCGCTCCTTTGGCTACACTTAAATTTTCATTTAACTTTTCGCCACCAAGCTCTGTGTCCATTTTGGTATCCTCAGCCCATGAATTGGCTCTGGCTACATATTCACCAGAAACACTCTCCATGGCAGATGCTGCCCGGTCCTGTTGATAATCTATTAGCTGTTGAAACTGGTCTTGGCTGATGCCAATAGTAGTTGCAAAATCTGCAAAATTATCGAGTTGTTGTTGGACTTCTTCGGTCACCTCAAAGTCCTCTGGTGCGTCATAAGTATACTCACCAGCTCCATCACCTTCGTCATCCGACAGCAAGGTGGTCTTCTCCTCAGTTCCTTCTACAGCTTGCGCTGCTTCTGGTTGAGGCGAAACTTGTTCAGTAGTTGCGGTTGCTTCCGCTTCTACTTCTTGAATTTGTTCTTCACTCATCGAAATGGTTCTCCTCTAACATTGTTAATGTATGCGACTTGCTGGCTTCTTTACATCTGTTATACAGTGCAATTCCAACCTGCCTAGCACCTTCATTATAAGCGCTACTGTCGCTAGACGCAGGTACATGACTATTCGCTAGCATATGGCTATCATTAAAAATAATCTCGTACAAAAATCTACGTCCTCTTGCTTCTTTAAGGACAAACATAAGGTCTCTATCTTTATCCTCTTGCAGTGCTTCAGCCCGTTTAACTTGGTTTTCATCACTGCTATCATGTACTACAAACTTTTCAGACATTAACCACCACCCTCAGCAGTTGCACCACGTCCCATGAGTTCTGTAAGTGCGTTAGGTCTCTGTGTGTCAGTTTGTGACAATACCTTAGCATTTTGGGCTTGCTGTGCTTGCATCATCTGCTGCTGTTCTTGAGCAGCAGCCGCTTGACGCTCTGCCCTTACTTTGTCGACTTCGTCTTGGTCTACAAGTAAGTTGGCAGCATTACCCAAAATTTCACTGTACTCTCGTATAGCTTTATCAGCGTCAATGTTATCCACAATCTGTGGGAAGACAGCTACGAGGTTTCCAGCAAATCCTAATGTACGTTCCATAGAAGAAGCGGCAACAGCTTGCTGCGCCTGTGCCAATAACGAAACGTATTCAATTCTTAAATCTTGACCAGCAATAGCATCTGGTGGTGGCGGTATCATGTCTGCTTCTAATGCAAACTGGAATACATCATCCATAAGTGGGTCTAGCAGTTCTACGTTAACACGCTGTAGCACTGGTCCAAGCAGCATTAATTTTTCTTCATGCCTTTCCACAACTTCCGTTGCAGTCATTTGTCTACGGTCTGACTGTATCATCATTGCAAACAAGTCAGCGTAGAAACCTCGCTGCACCCGGTCTTGGACTTCTTTAATGTCCATCATCATTTCTTGGAGACGGGGTGTGACTTGATACGCTGGAACAAATCCCTGCATACCCTGTGTCTGGTCTACATAAGTTGTGCCACCCGGGATAACTGTAGTTGGTCTGCCACGCAGACTACTAGGCGCTACCATTGGTGGGTTAACCATTTTATCGATTGCTTGAGCTTTACGTTTTTGCTGGTGCTGTAATTGTTTTACGTCACCGAGGTAGTCCATCCCGGGACACCTGCCGTAAACGTCACCCGGCAACACATCCCATCTGGCTACATAAGCCGGAAAAGTGTCATAGCCACCTTCTTGCAATACATCGTCATTGTCTGCACCTTTTTCAAAGTAACAAGACATAAAAGCTTTATTCTTTTGGTCCGACTTACTAGGGTCTCTGCCCATCCGTGGTTGTATCATATGCATGATAGTAACCAGCGCATCGTAATTTTTATTCTGCCATAACCGCTTTGTAGCTGAGCTTACTCCAGACCAGTCAGACTTTCCTGTCTCACGGTCTATAACAAACTTCTCTACAAGCTGGGCTACTGTCATAGTAAATTCACGCCCCAAGGTATCTACCTTGCCTTGTGAATTTTCTGCGATAACGTACTCACCAGCAGTAAAAGGTCGGAACCTAATAACGTCATCAAAGCTTTTCTGACGGTACAAAGGTGCTGTCCCAAAAGCTCCGAGTTCACCATACACATTGTAAATGGTGTTATAGAAATTACTCTTGTGTAAAATATTACGACAAATTTTTTCTGATGCAGCCAGCCATTGTTTAACGTCTGGCATATCCATCATGTCCGGGTCCGACAAAGCAAACCTAAACCAAGGACGGGCAGGGCTAGTCATTCCTGACATAAGCCCTGCCGCTAAGGTTCTCAGCGCTTGAGTTCCGGTACTGTCGATAATTTTGTTGTTACGTCTACGCCCTCTGTTGTTTTGACTATCCAGTAAAAAACGTCCACGTCTTGGATAAAGATAATCGCTTATCTCAATCCAGTGGCTTCGCCATGATGACCGATAGTCCTCTAGCTGCTTGTACCGCCTATGCAAGTTGCCTCGCTTAGTACCCGATACCGAGCTGGAGTATTGATTTTCAACAGATTGCATAACCATCCATTACTGTCCTAATAGTGTTGGACTTGATGTATAAGCGTTCTTTAAAACACCTTGTCCAGATGTTTTGTTTGTTGCCGCTGTGCCACCCTGTAGCTTAGCTCTCCGCTTTTGGTTACGTCTTGATTGAGTAACCGCACCGTCTACTTTTGTAGGCGCTGCTTTTGGAGCTGCTGGCGGTGGTGGTGGAGCTGGCATTTTTGGCGCTGAAAAACACATAGTTATATCCCCTTCCTTAATCCAATTGCGTTGCGTTTATAGCCAAGCTTTTCATAAAACTTAGCTACCTTTTCTGTATCCACCCCCGTTGAAATGCCAACGGAAACTTCCACACAGTTAAGCATTGCTGCCCATCGCTCAAATGCCCGGACGAGTAACAATGCTGCTCTAGTTTTCCTTTGCTCAGGAATGACGTAGAACATGAGGTCAGAAGCATAAACATCATCAGTAAAAAAATGACTGATAGCCATCCCTGCAAATAAACCCACGCATTTCCCATTTTTCCAAAGAAGGAAACAGCATTGGTCTTTGTTTTGCAGCGTAGCTTCAAATAGCTCATGCACCTTTCTTATTGATAATACGCTGTCCCGGTAGCGACTTTCTGCGTGTATGTCTGGAACCATGTCCCTGATATGCACCCAGTCTTGGGTACTTATCTGGCGCAGTTCGTAACCACTCGCTTTACTTGTCTCTAACGCTACTGGCATATTTTCAAATATCCTTTGTTCACACCTTATATCATTTTTAATGTTCCGTCTAGTCGCTTGCTAGAAAAACGGGTCATACTCATGTGTCGCTTCACCATACATGCTGGTCCCTTTATACCCGGCTCTAGTAGGAGCTACCGGGAAAGCAAAGGTTAGCGCCAAGGCATCAGCCAAGTCAGGGGATGCTAATCCTCGTTTTTTCATATCTTCTTTTTTCTCTAGNTGTATCTGGTTACGCACNTTGTACCCATATTCTGTAGATGTTAAGTCAGCCCGAATGTCCGGGTCATCGTCAAGCATAATACCACTAACCATAGCGTCACGCAGGTTGCCCCAGCATTGCGCTCGTAAGTTTGCGTAGCCAGAGACGGTAGCTTTAGAACCAAAATTAACTTCTACTACTTCTAGTCCTAGCTGCCTACATCTGTCGATTACGCCACCGCCAACACCACCGCCATCGATAAAAATTGTATTTGGATTTTTCTGGGCTGCTAGTGTTGCTACTTCTGACGCTAGGGTCATAGTATCTACGCCCCGGTATTTTTTAATTCCTTGTGACACACAGTCCCTGCCTTGTCTCATCCATATGACAGACTGGTCATCCCCAAAACGTGCAACGTCTACGCCCATAACTAATGGTTCGTGTGGTTCTACATGCACGTCTTCTCTCATGCATTTGTCTACTAAGTCACTGGGTATAAACTGCATAGAGGCAGCGCTGGGAAACTCGCCCTTAATCCTGACCTTTACAAAGTCGCTGTCTTCGCCATAGTCTTCCACCCATTGATTGAGCAAAGTCTTGTTAGTGATGGCTACGGTTCTGCTGTCTATAAATTTTCTGATATGACGGTGCTTGTATTTTCCAATCATGTTCTGAAAGAAACGCCCGGAGTTTCTGGTAGGGTTACCAAAGTCAAAGCACATAGGCTCTCCGTCAGTAAGACCACCCTCACGCACCTCAAATATTTTTTCTGGGATAGCTGATGCCTCATCGAATATATAAAACGGTGAGCTGTTAGCGGCATGAAGACCAGCAAACGCTTCCGAGTTTTCTTCTCGACTAGTCTGTGCATCAACACGCCATGTCTCTCGGTGCATTTTATGATATAAATTCATGGACCCACCCCCTGAGTTGAGATGATACCAATTTTTTGTCAGGCTTATGTTGTGCCACTTCGCAAGCTCTGCCCACGTTTTTGTCCGTAGCTGCTCCGCAGTGTTGGCTGTGACTACCCCCTTCGCAAAAGGTCTGGTGTCCATCACCCATTTTATCAGCCAAGCCGTCAGTGTCGACTTACCTATTCCATGCCCGGAGGCGCACGTCACTCTTAGGGGTGGGACTGGGTCGTGACCGTTGAAGTTACGGCTGGAGACCTCATTGCCAATCATTGTCAGGTAGTCTTGCTGCCATTCCAGCGGTCCATCTCTTCCGGCTAGGATGCCACTGCCCCATGGATAACTCATCAGCACATGGCGCAATGGGTCAGCGTAGCACTCTGCCATAGCATCTGCTAGCTGCATGTCTATGTCTATTGCACTAGGCTGTTGGGTCATAGTCACTCTTGGTTGGGATAGTTGGTGAGTGTGGTGCAGTGCTGCACGGCACTGAGTTGTAAGGCGCTATGTTGCGTTGACCGCAATACCTACAACATTGTGCTGCACCAAAGCCCGGGGGTGCGTCTACCCAGTCATGTCCACCAGAGTTCGATGACGTTATCTTCTCTATATCTGTACCGATTGCCATTCTTAGTTACCGTCCATTCATGTCCGTCTAGGCTAATGATGTCACCGTCTTCTACATCGTCCATGTTGACCAGCGTGACACCGGGACCGAGTACAGTCTCCAGCAATGTCTCTTGGTCAGCATTTAACCTGCGACTAGTCATCAGTAAATACACCTGTTCCAGATGGTCCACATTAGACCTTCTTGGTGTTCTTAGCTGACTTCTTCTTAGTTACCTTTACTTTCGCCTTCTTCTTTGTTGTTGCCTTTACTTTGCCATACATGGTTAGCCTTCCTTCCTGTGTGATGCGATGTCTACAACATTAGCAGCTCGTTTGCGTCCAGCTTGCAGCCTGTCAACGATATCATCAGTCATTGTTATCTCTTTACGCTCTGCCGGGTACAAATCAGCAATCTTGCCCAGCTCACGGAATGCAGAGACCATTGCTCCAGCCTGTGCAGTCTGGTCTGCAAGGTCAGCAGCTCTCTGTAGTCCTGTAATGATGTCATGCAGCTTTAGCTGGGTTTTCTCAATGATTGGCGCTTTTATCACTTCAACCCTTTGGGTAATCTTTGGGTGACTACCAAGCTTGCTTGCCTCTTCATTCACCTGCTTGTCATTCATCCTACTTGTATCGTAAGCAGCTCTGTAACAGTCAGACAGTGTATGCTCAGCACTTGCAACTAGTTGGGCAAACTGCTCTTGCTTGGGAGTAAGCTTGTATCGTTTACCGTCAGCAGCTTTGGTCATCTCGCTCCTGTCTCCACCACCACCTGCAAGGCTGTTCTCTAAATCGGGTGTCTTCTCAATTAAGCTGGCTTCATATGCATATGCTTCATCCTCATCGACAAAGCGCTTGAGAATATTAACGACAACTTCCTCACCACTATCAATGATATCTCGCACACGCCTAGCCTTTGGACTAGCGTCAGTGTCACGGATGTCTAATCGATGAGTGTGTGCATAGCCTCGGGATGCTGTGCCTTTACCAACATAAAAAACCTTTAGGTCTCTCGGGTCAGTCAATGTGTAAACATAAAACTTTTGTGTAGCCATGCGACTAGACTAATCTACTTTGTTAAATTTGTCTACCAAGTAGATACAAAGTAGAGCAGCCTCAGCAATACCATCGTTCTTCTTTATGTTCCACAGCTCGTTTCTACCGAATGTAAGTTTAGCCATGTCGAGACTAGCCTGTTTATCTGAGACAAGCCCCATAGCTTTCTTCCACACTGCTGGTGTCACATGCTCTACCTTCGGAGCAAGTAGCTGACAGAGAGCCTCAGCAGCACCGTAGCTCCTACCAAATTGGAAGCTGCTGGATACGCCTTGCCTTGGCATAGCGTTGACCTGCTCAATTATAGCAACGTCAAAATCCATGTCTTGAAGGTCCAGCATAATCGATGCAGCATCAATCATCTTTTTCTTTTTGACATGCAGCACTGGGGTTCGCATCGCTTTTAATAGCTTAGGTGCATTGCCATTTAAAAACTTAACCACAGCTATTCCACCTGCTTGTCCCGGGTCAATGCCGAGAACTAACATACGAATGCCCCAAGGGGACTGTGTCCCCAAGACCATGTCCCCTTTAGGGGGAGCAAGTTCATCAAGTCTGTAACCATTGTGTTTCCTTCCTTTTCTTTACTTGATACAAACTTGAGCAGCAACTTGAGCGCTCAAGTTTATAATCGTTGCTATATATGACGTTTGCACTGCTCAAGTTGTAAACTTGTTCTCAGCTTGAGCAATAACAAATGTCCACCGTCCATTAGTCTTCTTCTTTGTGTCGAGAACAAGCTGCACCGTACCACCAGAGAAATGCACTGCGTCTTCAAACATCATGTGCAGCTTCTCAGCGTCCCGGGTAAACATCCTGTCCCCTGTCACCGTCCATATATCTTCACCTCGCATCTTGTCGTGTATCTCAGCCAGCTTAGTAAACGAACCATAGCCAAGCCGTTCCCCCATCTTCTCAGCCAGCTCAGATGCAAAGAGTTTATCGATTGCACCGTCAAGCAGCACGTTAGCTGCCGTTTGCTCATCAGTCATTTCACATACACCGATAGCACTGCCCTCGCCTTCATCCATCTCTTGCCCCACCAGTTGATACATAACTGGTTGCAGTGGCTCACCTTCTCTAATCTTGCCTGTGTCCAATACAACGTACCGTGATAAAGCCAGCTCCAACTTCTTTTGCTTCCAAGCTTTACGCTGCTCACCATTCTTTGGCATCCAATGGCTAAGAGTGTAACCACAATCAAGAGCAGAATAAATTGCACCGCTACCACGCCAAGCACTAGCATCGCCACGATACCAGTCATCGTCCTTGTTTCTGTCCTTGGGCGTGTGATGTGCATGTATTACCGCAGCTCCTGTCATGGACGATATCATTATAAATGCTTTAGTCAAAATGCCAGCACTGACTGCGCTGTTCTCATCCATTGCTTCAGACAGCGTAACGTAGGGGTCTAGGATGATAACACTTGCGTCAACACGCCTAGCTTGGGCAACTATCTTGGCTATACTTTTCTGGTCCAGCTCAGGTGTACCTATCTCATTCAAAGCTATCAGCCGAGCCGTTCCATTGTCCTTGCCACGGACCACAATGTCAGCACTGTCCTTGTCATTGTGTTGCAGCATAACTGCTTTCAGTCTGCGTTTGATATCATCTACTCGTTCTTCATTGGCAATCCACAAAGACGCATGGGTCGTGTCTATTGGTGGTAGACCCATGCGCTTTGTATTACCAACGGAGAGTGAGACAGCCAGAGCAGCTAGCCATCTCGTTTTCCCTACATTCGATGTACCACCTAGAGACACTGTCGAACCTTTGGGAACCATGCCGGGTATCACCCAGTCAATTGGATTAAGTTTTTCTAATCGTAAGCCCTGAGCATTAAATGTTTCATACTCAGTATCCACTTGAGCTTCAGCAACGTAGGCTTCGATATCATCTATTGTGGCTTCACGTTGCACTCCTATCGGGCGTTGGGGAGCATCCTTAAAGAAGCTTTCGCCATCGCCAGTAATCTTATCAATTGCTGTCTGCGACACTTGCAGGTCAGCTTTTCTGTTTGCGCTTTCGACAAGGTCAGTAATTTTGTTGAACCTATCCAGCCAATCATCATGCCGCTTGTGTCCAGCATTCTTTGCATCACTGGTCAGCATAATATTCTTTAGCACTGCAAGCTGCTCATCTTTACTAAACAGGTCACCATTGTCATTGCGTCTAGACGGTAGCCGATAAGACAGCGTCCGTAACGCTGGGTATAAGTCAGTGGCTGATGCTATGCGATTGATAAGGTCATCGTCTGTTGCATCGTTAAAACTCGATGTCGCTAATTTGCCGTTCACCTGCTGCCCGGTTGCATTGTGCAGCAAGCTCATTGGAAACGATTTGATAGAAGTATCATTTAATACTTTATATCCAGCAGTCGGTGGGAAGCATATGTAACCAGCGCCAACAGCTTTGATATCCACACCCTCTCTTAATGTAGATGGAAACCGCATTGCCCCCGGGTGTTTAAATATAAAATGTTTGCCGCCTGACCGGGTGACATGGGTCAGCGTCTCTTCTAAACCTATCTGACCTTTCACCCACTCTTCTAGCTCTGGGTCTTTATAAACGTCTACGTCAACACACATCAGCCCGGACATATCTCCCATCGGGACAGCTATCTCAGTTGCTAATCGGTGACTAAATAATTTTTTGATTTGCTTGGGGTCTTGCGTTGCTATCTTGTAGCCGCCTTCACCTTTACCAACTTTCAGCTCTGCATTAGACCAGCAAGGCTTCTTGTCATTTGTTGGAAATACCGGGTAAGTCTTAGCGACTTCCAGCGCTTCCTTTACAATATCTCTGCTCATAAGTTTTTCTCCGTTGTTTGTACCGCTCCAAATATTCACGGTTATTCATATGCAACAGAGGTATCTTAACTTTCCACACCGCATCAATGTCTAACCCTGAGCCATCCGGCTTGTACATTTGCCGCTGCTCAATAGGCAGTTTAGCAATTGCAGCAAGTCTTCGCTCATGCTTATCGGGAAACAAATAGTGTAGAAAACTCATAGTAGCTCCTCTCCGTTGCATTTAGACACGATATACTAAAAAATAATTTAGTCAAACACTGATTATTTTGCTATCAGTGCTTGATAATTCTGAAAAAGTGCTTATATTAATAGTGTAAGCAATTAACCAACGGAGAAAATTATGATTTACCAAGTCCTTCAAAACATCAAGCCAGAGACCAGAGGCACTGACGATTACTTTGCAGCTACCTTTGATGGCAAGCTCGACAGCAATTATTTCTTTTTTAATTATGGTGTCGTTTGCGAAATCGAGGCTGATGACCTTGACCAAGTTTTCCAAATTGGAAACATCGGTCCACAAGAAAAAATCAATCGGGTTGCAGACCGGATGCACAGCGTGTCTGTCGGTGATGTCATCCGGGTCAAAGGTGACGTGAGCAGCAGTGTAGTGGTTGCCAGTTTTGGTTTCAAAAAAATTGGAGAGGTGGCGTAAGCCACCCTCTTTCTTTCACAACGGAGATAATGCAATGCAAAAAATAAATACAGCTTCAGTCGTTCCTTTTAAAGTTCGCCCTGTTAATCATGGTTCCACCAAGCGTGACAAGAACCGTTACTGTGGTCCAGCCGTCCTGTCTATCATGTCAGGCATTACAACAGGCGAGGCTTCACGTCTCATTCGTAACCTGTTCCCATATGTTCACGCTGTACGGGGTACAAGCACCGGGCAGATATCACAGGCGTTTGCTGCATTAAAAATCAGCATGGATAAAATTGCTTACCGCAAAGCTCAGGGTCGTAACCCTACTCTTGCTGGTTGGCTCAAGCAGACTGTCGAGGAACGTACTCCCGGGAGAGTGTTCTTGATTGTCGCTGGTAACCATTGGCAGATTGTAACTGGCAGACGTTACATCTGTGGCATTGTCAAAGAGCTGGTCAGCATCAAAGACAAGCAGGTCAAGAGACGTGCCAGAGTAACTGAGGTGTTTGAACTGACACCATCTCACCCAGATGGTCGGGTGCGGATACCGCATGACAAGGTAGCCCAGCCCAAATCAACACGCTCGGACCACGCTTACAACCGGGTCCAAAAACTCAAGCGTGATAATCCTAACCTTGGTTTCGATTATGAAATTGATAGATGGCTTGGTGGCGATAGCCAGTATTGGGTCGGGGTCAGTGGTGACTGGGAAGAGTTCATCTACCATGTGCGTGACACTGGTGAGTGTGAAAGTAACCCTGCCTTTGCTGACGTGCATGACCCATTCATTCTGGACAACCGTTGTTGCTACGATTGGTCAGAGGTCGAGGAATGTATGCTTGGTCTGAAAGAGTTCGCAACCAAGTGGTATCCACAATATGCACTGTGGAAAGAAACCCAATAAAACCGGGGGGCGAAAGCCCCTCGAATTTTAGTGCTTGCATCAAGCACTGAAAAGAGTATGATGCAGATATACAACGGAGAGAAATACATGAAACAATTACTACCACATCAAATATCGGATGCTAAGTTTTTAGCTTCCAAATCATTCGCTGGAAATTTCAGTGGAATGGGGTCAGGCAAAACATTGTCTGCCATCACAGCCATGCTGCATGTCGGACCAGACATTGATGACAGCACTGGTATCAAATCTATTAACATCGTCATAGCGCCACCCATTGCATTAAGCATGTGGTCACAAGAATTGTCGGCTGCTGGTTTTACACCGGGCGTTGTTAAAACTGCTAAACAAAAATTACCTGTCGGTGATGTCATGTTGATGTCATACGACATTGCAACTAAACGAGCTGCATCATTCGATAGAGTTAACATTCTTATATGCGATGAAAGCCACGCTCTTAAATCAGTCAAAGCAAAACGCACCAAAGCAATTCTAGGTGCAGGTGGTCTGGTCGAGCGTTGCCGTCATAGCTGGATGCTGACAGGCACACCCGTGACACGCTGGAATGATGACCTGTTCCCTTTCTTATGCCGAGCTGGTTATGAAGAGCTGAAAGAAAACATTGGCGGTATGAGCATGGAAAAGTTCCAGCTTAAATACTGCATCATGCAAAAGCGTACTTTCCCGGGAGCTAGGTTCCCCACAAAAATGGTAGTCGGCTCACGCAATACCGAGGAGCTGAATGACGTTGTGTTTAAAAACAACATGGCTGTCAGACATGAGCTGGCTGATGTTTGGAAAAACATGCCACCTATCACACACACCAGATTGCCAATTGAATTGTCACGCACTGCCGAGGTCGATGAGGTCTTGAAGATGCTGGACGAAACGAACATGCAAGACCTGCAAGATAAGATGACCAGCAAGGATGAAAGTATTAGCTCAGCTAGACGCATCATTGGTCTGGGTAAAGTTGCTGCATCCGCTGAGGAAATTATTACCCGGGTGCGTGATGGTAATAAACCTATACTCGTAGGCGCTTGGCATCGTCAGGTTATTGACCAGCTCGTAGAAGAAATAGGAGATGCTGGTTTGAACGTGGCTAGTTTGGATGGTCGCACCAGCTCAAAAGAAAAAGACAAGGTGGTCGAGGACTTCAACACAAAATCGCTGGACGTTCTGGTAGGACAAATTTCTGCGATGGGTGTTTCATTAAACCTACAGCGAGGCGGTTCACATATTATTGTCGTTGAGGAAGATTGGTCACCATCCATCATGGACCAGTTTTACGCACGGCTGCATCGTATGGGTCAAGAGCATGGGGTCCATGTTGATACGCTAATTGCTGAAACTAAACTGGACAGAGCAGTCGAGAGAATAAATAAAAATAAACGTACCCATCATGGGACACTAATGGAGAACGCAGAATGATTACTAATAAAGATTTTATAAAAGAGCAGGTAGACTTCGGACGTACAGCAATTGAGAACCTGCACGTTTGGGATGTAGACCGTTCTAAGTATATGAATGCCTCTGAAGCAGATAGCTGCATCAGACGGCAGTGGTATGAAAAGCACGATACAGAGAAAGGACCAGTTGACTGGGGCTATGCCAGACGGGGTAGCCATGGTGAAAAGTATTTGGTCGAAAGCTTACGAGCTGCAAACATGCCTTTAGAGCTTGCAGGTGATGAACAGAAATCATTTGCCGACAGAGAAACCATGATATCGGCAACCCCGGATGGCGTAGCACTTCTAGATGACGGGCGATATCAATTTGAGTTCAAGACCGTTGACCCTCGGGTCAATAGAAGTAAGCTCCCTCGGTCTGGTCATGTCACCCAACTACGTCTGGGCATGGCTCTGTTGAATAAGTTGTACTATCGCAAAGAACCTATCAAAGCAGGTGTCCTAATTTATATGGATGCGAGTAACTTTAATGATATCACTCAGCATATCATTACACCTGAGCCGGGTATTTTAGAACGGTATGCACAACGTGCAAAAACCATTTTAAAAGTACGAGCTGCTGATACGCTGGACCGTGAAGGTAAAGCGACAGGTGAGTGCAAGCTGTGTGCATTTAAACAAACCTGTGGCGTAGACTTTGCACCCCGTCCAACACAACAGTCCCGGGGCAACCGTGGCTCTGCTTTGGATGAGTTTGTCAAAAATTATAACTCTGCGAAAGAAGCTGAAGACTTAGCCAAAAGCACAAAGGCGGCTGCTGGCGAGGCTATCAAACAAGAGCTGATAAATCGCAGCACAACAGAATTAGTTGTCGGACCATATCATATTGTGGTGAAGACAATTAAGGGTAGGCGTTCCCTAAACAGGAAGCTTATCGAACAGGCAGGGATTGACCTGTCACCGTTTGAAACTGAAGGCGCTCCTAGTGAACGTCTTGAGGTCAAACATTTAGCAACGTAGCAACGTAAACAAAGGAGACTACAAATGAGTAAATCACTCGCTACTTTCGTTCAAACCGCAGAGCTTCCAGCTCTGTCCGAGAACCAAATTTCTGACGCATTGTCAGAGATAACCCAAGACAGTGGTGTTCAAACCAATGTCGACTACATGTCTTTCTCAGGTAAAACTGGGCGCTATGCAATGGGACGTGACCGCAATGAGCCAGAAGATACTCTGTTCATTGTTGAGCCACAGTCTGTTGTAGAGGGCTGGGTTTGCTGGAAAGGACAGAAGCCCGTGGATAGGATTGAATGGTCCGTCTATGAAAGAGCCAAAGCTAAGAAAGATATGGAAGAGCTTCCTGACCACTCGCCCTACCGGGAAAGTGCTGGGGAAGGCTGGAACCGTCTACTAGGTTTTGGGTCCGTCAACACAAACAGTGACGATGGTGACCAAGTTAAATTCACCACTACATCTGTGTCTGGGCGTAACGCTGTCTCTGACTTACTGACTGCAATCTCCGACAGAGCTGCATCAGGCGAGGCGCATATCCCTGTCATTGAATACTCTAGTGAAGAGTTCACTGCTCAAGAGCAAAAGAATTTCAAACCAAAGTTTGAGATACATGCTTGGATAGCACGGGACGCTGCTGGAGCTTTCTTGTCTGGTGATATGAAGCTGGACGATTTGCTTGCTGGTAAAAAGCCAAAAGCAAAAAAGAAATAGCATAAAAAGAATTAAGCCCGGTTGCTTTCGCTTCCGGGCTTAGTTCTTCAAGTGTGTTTCTACATCGCTTCTTCGGTGGTGTAATCCAACGGAGATTGTCTACACAAAGGTTATAATAATGGAATATCAAAAAATTACAAGTTATCAATCACTGAAAAGCGTATGCCGACAGTGTGCGGAAATTGGAGCTACAGCTCTAGACTTTGAGACCACAAGCTTGTCCCCCCGGGACGGCAAGGTGCGGCTCGTCAGCCTGTGCAACAAAAGAATAAAGGTGGTCGTAGACTTTGACCAGATTGGGGGCGGTTTTAGAAACTGCGCCAAGCTATTTAACAAAGGCAAATGGATTGTCTTCAATGTTGGCTTTGAAGCCAGATGGTTCTTGGATGCCAAGTGCAGCCCAGAGCTATTAGATGTTGGCAATCTCCGCAGGGCTATCATTGGTGGCGGCAGCTTTAGTCTAGCTAATCTTGTCCAGTGGGACTTGAAGAAAGTTATGAGTAAAGAACAGCAGCGCAGTGATTGGTCTTTACCAGACCTTAGCCAAGAGCAATTAGATTATGCTTTCAAAGATGCTGAGCTGACTTACGAGCTGTGGAAGCATTGGGAAGCTGAAGCTGATGAAGGCAGATGGTCTGGGTTTAGATTATTAAATGACATGCACCCAGCGGTTATTGAGATGGAAGATGCCGGGATGCTGGTCGACAAGACTGCACATAAAAAACTTATAGAAGCTTGGTACATTGCCAAGACCGACAGGGTCAAGCGCATCCGTGAGCTGGTGGGTGAAGACGAGGTATCTAACATTAATTCTGACGGGCAATGGTCTGACTACTTTGCCCGGACAATGCCAGACAAATTCTTGAGGGGCTGGACTAAAACAGAAAAGACTGGTCAGCTTAGTATGACTACTGAGACGCTCAAGCGTTTAGCCGGGACTGTACCCGACACACCGCTAGAGACATTTTTTGACGCACTAAGCGAATACAAAACTATCAGTAAATATATTAATTCGTTTGGTGAGAATATTATTAATGCTGCCAATTTAAATGGTGGGCGTATACAAGCGAGGTTTAATATTGGTTATGCAAGGACGTGTCGTTTTTCATCCTCGGGTCCGAACCTACAGCAGATACCCCGGGACAAAGAGCTGCTTGGCAAAGCCACCTCTGTCCGGTCTTCGTTTATTGCTGGTGTTGGGCGTAAGCTTGTGTCTCTTGATTATTCTGGAATTGAGCTGCGTGTTCTTGCTCTCTTGTCTAATGACGAGCAATTGCTGGAAGATGTGGTAGAAGGTGACGTTCATTCGGAAGTTGCTTCCGTGATGGCTGGCAGAAAGATTGATAAGACAAAGAAAGCTGATAAAGATTTACGGTCCAAAGCTAAGGGCGTGAGCTTCGGTATCATCTATGGGTCTGGTGCTAACGGGCTATCTAGCACAATGCGTGTCAGTCCAGAGAAGGCGCAAGACTATATAGACTACTGGTCAACACGCTATGCCAAGGCGTTTAACTACCGTTTTAAAATGATGTCCGAGGCTGAGAAGTCCCGGTTCATTCGTATGGTGGACGGTGGGACTATCTATATGGGTAGACAGCCCGAGCTTCCTAAGTGTGCAAACTATCCTGTCCAACGTGCAGCGCTGTCTGTAATGGCTAGGGCTATAATACGCCATAAAAACTCACTGACGGCTGCAAGAGCTTCCGGGGACCAACGGTTGTCTAGGATGCTAGCAACCATCCATGACGCTATTATTGATGAAGCGTCTAGTCGGGACGCACCCCATTTGCTGGATATGATGCATGAAGACATGGTTCAAGGCTATTTGGACGTGTTTCCCGGGACACCTACTCACAATCTAGTTGAAGGCGGTTTCGGAGCTAATTGGGGAGAATTAGGTTAATTTGCTATCAGTGCTTGATATCTTTGTAAAAATCATTATATTAATACTATAACCACAACGGAGATGATTATGAGCAAATTTGAAACAGCAGCAGATGCCAAAACTTTTATCCTTGGCGGTAGCGCAGTATTCACTATTACTAGCCTTAAAACTGGTAAGCACTTTACCTTTAAGGTCAAAGAGAAAAAAGAAAAAGAACTTAACGGTCCGAACATGAGGTTCGTTAATGTTCTGGCTGGTCCAGATAACCAATCTTTTGACGATAGCGTCTACATTGGCTTTATCCCAGCAGACGGGTCAAAGATTGTAGCTGGTAAAAAGGGCAAGCCTGATGCCCCTAGCTTTAAAGCATTGGAGTGGGTTCTTGCTCACCTCAATAACGACAACCTACCTGAGCAGGTTAAAATCCAGCATGAGGGTAGGTGTTGTAGATGTAACCGGGTACTAACACACCCGGACAGCATTGATAATGGTATAGGTCCAGAGTGCGCTAAGCACTTTGGTTAATTAACGGGGGCGTAGCCCCCACAACTTTTAGGAGAAGCTAATATGGCTATGACCACATTAAATACCGACATGGATTATTCTGTGCGTGACACCCCTCGGGACCATGACCTGAGCAATATTTTGTTTCAGCATGGCAAAACTAACCCGTGGCTTTACGATGTTTTGCAAGAGCTGCAAGGTCTGCGTAACGAGCGTAAAAGCTTGGATGACAAAGTAGAAACTTTGGAGACCCAGCTTGAAGATGTAGGCGGTGACCTTAATCTTGTTAAGACCACTTTGTTTCAAGCTTATGGCGATACGCACAACCAGCTACAAAATGCTCATAATGAGTTAGGCAAAAAGATTAGCGCAATGCGCCAGTCAATTGTTGAGGTAGCAAATGCCGTCCAGATGACTGACGATGAGCTGGATAATGGCTAAGCGTATTGCAAAAAACATGGGCGGTTTTGTCGTAGAGGAGTTCAACACAAAACTGTCCACCGTTGTCGATGAGAGGGGTGCTGACTATGGTCACCCCTCTGATGACTTTGGCAGAGCTGATAAATTAATCTCAGTAATTAATGAATGCCGTGACCCAGAGATGCGTCACGCATTGCGAATGGTAGCAGTTAAGATTGCCAGACTGATACATAGCCCGGAGCATTTAGACAGTATTGTCGATATTGCCGGGTACGCAAAAACCATGGCTTTAATTTTAGATAGGAGAAGTAATGAAACCCGAGACACAAAAGAGGCTTAGTCATATTGAAGCGCAGAAAAGATACGTTTCAAAAAAGACTGCCGATGGCGCTAAGCGCATGTGCGTATGGGTTCCAGCAGGGCGTGAAGTAGAATTTAAATTGGCGCTGAAAAGATTACAAAGAAGCTGGACATCAAGCACTGATTAGTCCATAGTGTGACTAGTCGATAAAACCAACGGAGAAAATGATGTCTAAACTAAGAAAAAAATGCCATGAATGTGGCGCTGACTATTTGACTGTTAAAAAGGATGCCCGGTTCTGTGGAACCAAATGCCGTAAGTCATACAATAATCGCAGAGCAGTGCGAGGGGCAGAGCTGTATGATTTATTCATGGCTAGTCGTTATGACAGACAATGGTCTGACCAGAATAAGATACGGTCCAAGATGGCAGCGCTAGCATGTCACTGGAACCAGCAAGACCAAAGCCGAGGCTTCAAAAGTTGGCAGCGTCCGGTTGTTTGGTTAAGGGATAACTGCACATGGTTAGCAGCCCAGATAATGGTAGCAACAAAGAGCCGCTAAATGCGGCTCTTTTTTTATTTAAATTATTTTAGTATCAGTGCTTGATAATTCTGATATAATGCTTATATTAATACTATAACCAACCAACGGAGATTGAAATGCCTACAAAACGCAACATTCAAAAAGAAGTTACTGACCAAATTATCGCCCAGTTAAAAGCTGGTACACGTCCATGGAACCAGCCTTGGGAAGGCGGCAAAGGTTTTGCTATGCCTAAGCGCCACAGCGGTGAAAGCTATCAGGGTATCAACGTGCTGCTGCTATGGTCTTCCGCTGCTGCTAACGGCTTTGTTAGCCCTTACTGGATGACATACAACCAAGCTAAGAAGTATGGCGGTCATGTCCGTGCTAAGGAGAAAGGCAGCATGATTGTCTTTACTAAGCCGATACAGGTGCAAGACAAGACTAGCTCTGACCCAGATGCAAAAGCTTCTATTTATTTTTACAAGCCCAGCACTGTGTTTAATGTTGACCAGATTGACGGTCTTCCTGAGAAGTTTGCCCCACCTGTCGTTCTTACAGCAGTAGCAAACCCTGACCAGCGTGTCCCTGCTGTTGATGCATACATCGCCAACACACAAGCTTCCATCTCGGAAGACGGTGACAAAGCGTTTTATGCACCGGGTCCAGACAAGATTGTAATGCCAGCCTTTGACAAATTTCTGACTGCCATTGATTTTTATTCTACTGAGCTGCATGAGCTGGTTCACTGGACTGGTCATAAGAGCCGTGTAAACCGTGACTTTAAAATTGGTGAAGGTCGTAAAGATTACGCCAAGGAAGAGCTGGTTGCTGAGATGGGTTCAGCGTTCTTATGTGCTGAGCTTGGTCTTGAGAATACTGTGCGTGAAGACCATGCGTCTTATCTTGCTAGCTGGCTTAAAGCTCTTGAGAATGACCAGAAGTTCATTTTCCAAGCAGCCTCAGCCGCCAGCAAAGCAGTCAAGTTCATCAACGAATTGCAGCCTGTAGAAAATGAGGCATCTAAGGTTGCGTAAATAATTATTACAAAATGTTACAAAAGAAACCCCGGGCTATGACCCGGGGTTTTAGTTAGGGAGAAAGCAATGAATGTAGTCTGGTGCTAGCAGGTGCTTCGGATTGACCTGCCAGCTCTCAAATCCTACAGAGATTAAAATACTAAATCAATTATTTTTTGCTCATCCAAGTTGTCATTCCGATGTAAGCCCCTACGATGCCGCTGCCACTGATATAAAATAAATTGCTGATGTCTGCTAATGCGTTTACTCGCTCTATAGGGATAAAGAACATTGCAACAGTAAACAGCCCCATAGCAATCAAGGTGCATCTAGCCATGCGTAATTGGGCTAAGTGTTTACGCAGCTCTGTCTCTGTCTCTTTGATAGTCTTGATATGTGCCAGCTCAGCGTCACTGACGATGCCGTCACCGTCCTCATCGTATTCCGCAAACTTACTTTCTTTTTGCAGTTTTTTCTGTGCCATGGCTACTTCTGAATTTTTAAATTCTTAGATTTACTGTCACTGGTCTTCTTCTTCTTTTTAACTTTAACCCTAGTAACTTTAGTGCCGCCATTTTGCTGTTCTTTAACTTTCGATATAAGCCCCATGCTTTCGGCTTGCTGTAATAAAGTTCCAAACATACTAACTCTCCATCAACTCAAAATGTGGACCGTCAATAAATGGGCGTTTGCCCTCAGACCTACGCAAATCGATGTACTCGTTCATAGCCTGTTCCATGGTTCCTTCGTAAGCTGCTAGGTCATGTATGTGCCATGCAGCTCCCCAGCGTACCTTAGCGTTATAATACTTAGCGGCTAGTCGCATTGCCTCTGCTATGTTGTCATACACATTAATTTCCCAGCTTGCTCTGCTACCTACATACGCCATCAAATCGACAGCCTTACCTTCTAGGTGTTTACTTTTTAGCGTCTGGCTAGCTCCACTGTTAAACAGCTCTTGCTGCTCTTCTATGGTTCGCATACCGCAAATTACACCAAAGTCTGTATCTGTTTGCTGGATGGCGTGTTCCACTACCAGCACCAATTCTTTTTCTACGCCTTTTAATCTACCAAAAGACCGCTCACTTAGTTCAAACATTACTTCCCTTTCCTTGACCTTTTACCACTACACTTCCATCTCTTACGAGATAGCCTTAGTGGACTGTTGGGGTCTTTTGCTGCTTTCGGGCTACGTTTCATTTGTCCGTAGCTTCTAGCGCAATATGCATCCCCTTTTGATGTCCCGGGCTTTACTCTAGCCCCACCGCCTTTAGCTTTACCTGCTTGCCCGTAAGATACTTTCTTACCGCTTGCGGTAATTTTTACTTTAGCCTTTCCTTTTGCTGGCTTAGATTTTTTAACCTTAACCTTAGCCATGTCACTTCGTTAATCCTTGCTTCTTTTCATATGACCTAAGTCCACCAATTCCGAGCATTCCACCCAAAACAGTTAAAAGTGTACCCATGTCAAATTCGGGCAGCTCGGGTAGTTCAACACCAGCCATTGCACATCCAAATATAATTAAATCTTTTAAAATAAAGTGATATAGAAAAGCAAACGCACAGACCCACCCAACTGCTGGTCTCCAGCCGCCCTTAAATAATGAGCCGGAAGCTGCCTCAGCTTTATTAACTTCAATTTGAGCAAGGCTTAGTGCCTGAGCATGTTTTTCTGACATGGTTGCCAGCTCATGTGCGATACGAGCTTTCTCGTCAGCGTCAGGTATAAATTTATCAAGTAGTCCGGTGACGGGACCAATAAGCGAACTTAGCATTATTTTTTCCCCATTAATGTTTCAATTTTTGTAATGCGTAGCTCAAGCTCTCGCACCCTTTGAATATTTGCTTTGACTGCCTCTGGCGGCTTCCAGTCATCTATCCAAGCATCGTTCTCTTGGATTTCTTCCCAGTGCATCTCTTGTTCATGCTCTAAGAAAGCCAGCCTTTCGATAATTCCGAAATACCCCCAAACGCTTACACCCGTGAATAGGATTAAACCGATTAGGTTCTTCAGTGGGATAGAAAACTCACTACCCTCATTTATACGAGTAGGCTTCGTCATGCATATTTCACAGTTACTTTAGTTGTTACAGTTTCTTCTTTTTTGCCTTTAGTTAAAGACTTAGGTAGCGGCTTTTGGCTACGCTTTTTAATTTTTACTTTTTTAGGTTTGTTAACTTTAACGTCTGATTTTTTACTTGAAACTTTTTGGACGTTAGTTTTGCCGTAGTCTTTGTCAGACTGACCGTTCATATTTGTTTTGATTGGTACTCTAGCCATTAAAAATATCCCCTATTCTTTAGCCCGTAAACCACCCCGGCTATCAATCCACAAAGCACTATAATTCCCAGCGCCCACAGTATCACTAACAGAATAGTTTCTTTTAAATCGTTCCATGCTTTTGCTTTTTCTTTTATGGCGTATTCTCTAGACTTCCTAGCTTCAACACAAAACCTGACGTAATCTGCATGTAGCCCGGGTCTGCCATAATAAATCATAGCTTCTTTGAGCTGTTTTTGTTGCTCTTTGACTTTCTCAAGAGCCATGAAACTCTCCAAATCGCCATCTGATTTCCCAGATATCTTGGTCCAGAAACTATTCTTTTGCTGGTTAGATTTATTGCGTAGCGCATCTTCTGCATGAGTAATGTCAGCCACTGCCTTAGCGCAGTCATGTAGCTCTCTACCATTTTCAATTGCTTTTCGGATAACCGAGTAAGCCGCATTAGCTGCCGCCACATATTCTAACATCCCGTCCTAATCCAGTTTTACGTTACCAATTACTTTTATTAACAGTCCTTCTAGCCTATCCAATTTTTTATCAATTGAATTTAAATCTGATTGCAAATCTTGTTTACTCACATAATTTTCCCGAGTGTCCCTCAAGAGGTCTTTAGTCTCTTTAAGCTCTACTGCCACGTTACGAAAGACCCATGCCATTGGACCCAGCACTAATGTTAAGACTGCTGTCCACAGTATCATTGGGTCTAATGTCATCTATGAAATATCCCATAACTCATCAAACTCATCTTGCACTGATTTTTGCAGAGCAACGATGTCTGTTTTTATTGCATCTGTTGGAGCAGAAAGGTCTATAGCATCATACTTATCCTCTACCTTCCGTAGCTGCGCTTGCTTTATCGTTCCAGCATAGATAGCCTGTACCTCAGCAACACCGTCACTGTCCGTCTTTGTGAACTTGTCTGCGTTGGCTGCATTGTAAGCTGTAAGGTAATCGCCCCACATTGTTGCGTATACCTTGCTCCCGATAAAATGCCATGTAACAGGACTTACAAAGTCTTCGTTTTCTCCCGGTCCACCCTGTGACGGTAGCTTTTCGGGATGGACAATATTGTCCTTTGTTAAGCTGCATTCATACAGCTTCCTAGTTAAGTGTGGCGTATATGTCATTCATGCTCTCCTTATGGGTTCATTCTATGCCAATGATGGAAATCAACATTAACATTGATGCCATGTTGATAATAATAATTGTCGCCAATCATCCAAATACTGTTATCGGACATTCTGGCAAAGTGTGTCCAATAACCGCTGTAATAATGTCCAACTGAATAAAGGTCTTCGATTTGAATATCATTACTACCAGCCCACCAACTAGTCTGACCAGTTAATGTATGCTGCCATGGACCCGGATACAGAAAGGCGTAACTATAACTTTCAGCATCTGTGTTTGCTTGATGGTAATAGTTAGCATTATTCATATATCCCCAAATCCACAAACGGTTTTGGTTATCCAATCCATACCAGCCCGGGGAGTTATACCCGTTAGTACGCATAGGAAATATCCGTTTCAGATTGTCTCTTGGGAAAGTTAGGTTAGCTGTTGTTAATGAGCCATCTGTTGACGCAGTAATATTTTTAATGAAGCTAGTTCCAAAGGTTAGCGTACTAGGTTGCAAGACAGATTGGTTAGCTGTCGTGTTACCTTGTAGCAAACAGCCTTGACCGTTGTAGCCCATCATTCTCAAAGGCAACCCGGTGTTAGCAGCAACACAATATGTGTATGCGTCTCCCGGTCCGTCTACCCCAGATGAGTTACCTAGTAAAGCAGCCGTTGAAAGTGTGGATGCATTACCAGTACAATGAACAGCAGCAAAGTTAGCTGAGCCACCTATCTGGGTCCATGCACTTAGAGCAGTTGTGTTACCTTGACCTAATTGCCCTGACCCATTGTTCCCAATTCCGTACATATCTCCATCTGTCTGGATAATGTACGCAGACGCTGTAATACCGCCATTGTAGTAATAGGTGTCCATATTCAAAATCTGAGCAATGTTATCAATGCTGGTCATTTGAGCGAATGATGTTCTAGCAGACCCAAGGGATGATATGCTGCTAGTGTTAGCACCAGTATGGAAACCTTGACCCGAGCTGTTCACAGCATAAGTATCATTATAACCTAATGATAGCTGTGTAATATTAGTTAAGCCGGAAACCAATGTAGGCACTGTTCTGTTAGTGGTGTCACCGTGTCCACCTCTACCGCTGCCATTCCAGCCCCATGAGAATACTCGTCCATCGTGAGTAATTGCCATGTACCCGGTGTTACCCATGCCTTGATAGCCTCTAGCATCGTTAGTAGCGATAGCTGAAACTTCACAAGTAATACTGTTGTTTGTGGCAAGAGGACCAAGATACGGATTTCTTACAAGATAGTATCTGTCAGTCGTGTCCCCTAATCCTAATTGTCCAGAGGCGTTTTCTCCACCTACCCAGACATTACCTTTGCTAGTAAGTAGGCATACAGAATTTCCGTTATACCAAATTCTGACAAAATACTCATCAGCAGCCATGCCGCCAAATTCCATGCTTAACATAGTCATGTTGTGAGGCTGGTCGTTGTAGTTACCCGTAGCGATACTGCCTAGACCTTGGTAAGCGTAGCCGACATTCATAGGCTCGTAGTTAGTGTTAATCCACTTTATACAAGTATTATTGCTGGCATAGTCGTTTCTGTCACGTTTGACAGGACCACACGCTCCGTTTGGCATTCCGTCATATGGTATCCAATTTGCGCTGGCTCCTGACTTACCATTGTACTGAGCAAGCCACGGGTACTTACCATCAGTACCATACAAAACAGTAGCATTACTTTTTGCATAGGCTGGTATGTTAGTGCCTAAAATAAGTTGTGTGTCAAAGCCTGTTACGTTGCCATAGCCTAGTGTGTTAGCTGCTGTAACTTTAAGACCTTGTCCTACTGACCCGGCAGCTAGTCTAATGCTGCTAGACCCATCGTGGGTCATCATATCACCAGCAGTGGTTAACGGTGTTGCACCGTCTGCCATTAAATCCCAGTGTGCGCTGTTAGACGCAGACGGAGCTGCTGCTGCTGTTCCAGTTTTTGCCGTTGCGTTTACATATACCCAGCTAGAGCCAGAGTATGAAACCACGTCATTTAGGCTGTAAGTTGTCCCGGTAGCAAACGCCCCGGTCCAGTTAAACCTAATTTTCCCGATGTCGATTGTAGCCAAAATAATCTCCTTTCACGATTAAGGTGTTGTTACCACCAAATTACCGGATGCGTTTATCGAAAATGTCATACCTAATGATGCGTATTGCACATCAACATAGTCACTCTGAGTAAAAGTCTCAGACCCACCTGCCGTAGTGACATCTACCTTCAGACTAGCGCCATCCGTGCGAAAGCCGTAGAAGCAAGCGTTGTTAACAGTCCCTGCGTTAGCCGTAATCGCCTCTTGCACACGCAAAGGGGTCATACCTACAACATTATCCGTGCCAGTGGTGGCTTCGGATGCTGTGGCTATTGCTGAGAATATCCCGTTACTACCGGATGGTCCGGTAGCTCCTGCGTTTCCGGCAGGTATACCTAATGTAAACGTAAGGTCTCCTGACGCTGCTGTAAATGTGACAGCCGCTGTTGGAGAAGCCCCTGCGCTTAAAGCTGAAGCAGATGCATTAGCGGTCAACACCCTGCCTGTAGTCGCTTCTGGTTCCCCGGTTGAGGTAAACCCTAAAATTTTGTTTGCTCTTGTTGCAGCCGTAGGAATAGTCGTGGATAAAGCGCTGTTATCAGATAAAGGTACTTTTAAAGCGGTGTCTGTACCACCAGCGTTATCTTGCACAATTTGAGTTAGTTTATCTAACGCACCTTCCAGAATTTCTGGCTGCACACCACCTAAGTTAGCTAAGTCAACGAGCTGCGTTCTAGGAACGCTTCTAGTAAGAGTTATAAATTGCCCAGCAGCAGGTGCAGAGCTAAAAATTACTTTTCCACCTGATGCGTCACCCACGCCAGTAACTGAGTAACTACCAGACGATACCGTACTGTCCACCCCAGCAGAGCTGGTTAGTGTCACAACTAAATGGTCGGCATCTTGTATCTGGAATGTGTAATCAAATTCCGTTACGCTTGAGCCTGTATTTAGCGGTCCTGTCTTCGCATTAACTGTTGCTATTGTCATATTTTATATTCTCCGACTAGTCACACCCTACATTAAATTTTTAAAATTGTCTACCAGACTAATCATTTAATCTCTTTTTAGCCTTTTCGTCTGTGTAGCCAGCCAAGTAGTCAAACCATGTTGGTTTTAAGTCATCGTCCATATCTTCGTCATTCTCTGCAATCCATGCAGATAGTCCTCTATTAAACTGGATTGCTCCCGGGAGACCCAGAATAACTCCTAGTGTAGAGATTAAAGGTTTTATCTTTTTAAGCTCTGGCTTGTCTTCTTCTTCAGCATCTTCATCAAAATAATATTCGTAGTTGTCCCCTATGTAGTCCACAGCTCGTATTAAGTTTTCTCCAAAGCTCTCTACGGGTGACATGCTGTAACCAAAATCACTTAACATGCCGCCAGCTATGTCCCTAACAAAAGGCACGGTCCCTGCTAATGTCCCAAAAGTTCTGGTGGCTAGCCATTGAGGTACTGAGTTAACTTTGTCACCGTCTTCGTCCTCTTCTTCAAAATCTGGTATTTTGTCTGTCAGTAAAGCTTGGGCTGCTTCAGCTACCGTAATCAAAACTATTATTCTAGCTGCTGCTCTAGCAACAGTTAGTGGGTTTTTAAATTTAACTTCACCTGTTATCTGCCTAGTCACTCCGTACAGCAAAGCAAAGAAACTGTAGAACATTGTAAAGATTTTCATAACACCAGCTTTACGCTGCACTGCATTTAAATCTTTAAGACCACCTGCTGTCTGTGAAATTCTAACTACTCTGTCTGCGTAGTTAGATGCTCCTTGCACGTTGTTAGGCTCAGCTCTTAATGCCCGGTTATACGCAGCTATCCATGTCGGCACATCAACACCGTACATCTGGATGCCAGCAATCGCTAACATAGCCATCTCTGAAACTCTGTTAGTTAACCCTTTTTTACCACTAAACTGACGTAATGCGTTCCGCACTTCTCTGTCTGTATTTTCCAGTCGGTGTCGCATCTCACCAGACAGGGCAAACATATTTTTACGCACTTCTGGGTCAAATGCAGTGGTCGCTCCTATAGCAAGGTCTTTAGCAACGACAGCAGCGCTTATAGGTCCATAGGTTGTATCAGCCATTAGCCTATCAATAGTTGCTGTGTATCCCAGCAATTGAGCTGCCATAGTGGTGTAAGACAAACCTAAGACGGCTACTGTGACGTTGTTACGCACAGCTAAGGCTACCTGTTCCCAATCCTTAACTGGTGTTTGATTTTCATTGTTGGAAGCAATCGCCCCTACCCATTCTTTAAGCTCGTTATAATATGCCGAGCCGACTTTTTCATTTACAACAGTCTCGATTTCTTTAGAGCCTAAAATCTTGTTTGCGTTACGCACTGCTTCGTAATGCGTAATAAAATGAATAGGACGGTTAAAGACAGACAGTAGCCGTTCAATTCTAAAATCGATAGGCGCTGAAAAGTTCTCTGACCTTTCTTTAGTCATAGAGCTGTTCAAAGAAGCTTTTAACGTCTGCGATTGAAACGCTGCTATAGCGTCCATCTTATCTATATTTTCTGCTGTGCTGCTTCGGCTATGGTCGTACATCATTGGGAAGTACCCACCTGTCCAAGTACCATGCCTGTTAGTGAATACTGTAGGTTCTACCCGAGCTGGTGACCTGCCGTTTTCTTGTCTGTAAATTGCGTCTACCGCTGGGAATAGCTCTTCAGATATAGTCCATATATCTTGGATAAGCTGCCATTCTTCTTTGGTTAACTGGTCTAGCGCTTTGTCGATTAGCTCTTTGTTAATCTTTCTTCCAACGCCTCGTTCACCTTCAATCATTTTGGTTAGGTTACTTTCGTTACCTATATTCAGCGCCATCATAATCAAAGCGCCACGCTGCCACGTCTCTCCCGGTAGCGCTAGCTCACCTACATCAACACGCTTTCCCAGAGCCTTCTTAACTTCTTTTGGAAGCGCTTCTAATTTCTGGTTAACCCGTTTAGCAATCTTATCTGTCAAATCGGATGAGGCTGCTGCTGCGTCTGCAAACGGCTGGTATACCGCTTGATGCCACGGACCATTAGCCTCACCGTCATCCATCATTTCTAATAGAAGTTCTACTTTTAAAAGCGCTGCATCTAGGTGAGCTAGTTTGATTGCACCCTTAGATATCAAACCTAAATCAGTGGTAGTAATATTTTTATCCCGAGCTTTTTTGGCTTTTGCTGTAGGACGGCTGGATAGTTTGGAGACCAGAGTAGCTATAACCTCTGCCCGGTCTCGCTTATCTTTACCGATTAGTAGTTTTTTCTTTAGCCTACCCTGCTTAATAATCGTCTGCACAGAGTTATATAAATCTTCAAAATCAGCTACTGACAAGTCGTTGTAATTTTTAACACGGTCTTCCTGTGCCAAAACTGCCGGATACTCAAAGATAGCCCCGTCTTTTGCTTCCGCATCTGCCATCCACCTAGCTAGAGCTTCTAGCTTCAATTTAGTACGTTTACGCTGACCCATCTTTGGACCTAGACTATAGATGTCCAAAATCTGGCGTACTCTGTCCATGTAGTCTGCATCGATGCCCGGGTGTTTTTTACGGTCACCTTTGTACTTAACCAAAGTAGACTTCTGAGTAGCAATAGTTTTTTGTAAGCGGATAGCTTCTTTTGCCATCTCGTAATTTACAAGCTGATTAAATTTATGTTTGTACGCACTTACCTTATCGCCAGCTCTTAAAGCTTTGCCAGCTTCCTTAGCTGCTTTTTTCTGAGCTGCCAAAAATAATGCAGGTTTTACTTCGCTAACTTTTTTGTTAAGCAAACGCTGTCTTGCCATTGCTCTTACAAATTTTAATTTGAAAGCAGTCTCGCTGGTACGCAGCGCATCTAGCTCTGCTTGTATTACTTCAGCTCTTAAATCCGTTTCATGCACACTGGCTATAGCTAGCTCGGTAGCATCTTCATTAACTACCGGACCTTCATCTATTAAAGCACCTGCTATCTTTTGGTTAACCAGCTCGTCAAACGGTACATACAAAGACAGCGCTTTCAACATTGCGTCAGCGTCTGGAAAACCAAAATACGCAGCTACCGCTCCCGGGGACGTGGTGTCTTTACCTGTTCCGTAAATAACTGAGGAACCTAACTTTGGTAGTTTAGCTAGAGCCTCTTTACCGCCTAGCATTTCGATTAACATTTTTCTATTAATCTTACCGACTTCTGGTTCTACTTTATTACCAAGAGGGTCCGTTCCTTTACTAAGACCGTGCATTAGTTTGTATAAAGGAAGCTCCGCTACTTGTGCTTCAATATCGGGGCGTAGTTGTTCTTCTCTGTTCTTACGCTCTTCTAGAGACGCACTTTCCAAATCTTTTAGTTTCTTAGATAGCTGTTTTGCCTTAGCTTGTGCTACTGCTCTTTCTGCTTTCTGTCGATATTCATTAAATTCTTTCTGGGTCATACCAGCTTCTGCCGCTGTCTCAAACATAGCAGCAAGCTTGTACTGGCTTTTCATTTCGGCAATTTCAGTATCAGTAGCTAGCATCCTATCCAACACGCCATCTACCTCTGGGCTAAACTTTACATCTAGACCATTATAGCCGCCCATACGTTTAATCGCCCGATAGACGCTAGTCATCCAAGCAGCAAAACGAGTAAAGGCATCTAGCAAAGTAAATGATGGAGCTTCACCTGTTTTTAAATAATTTTCAAAGCCCCGGGCAAACTGTTCATGCATAGCTATAGCGACATAGCGTGTAGTAGCATCGCCTCTAAGCTCCCCACTCATAATAAATTTCTTGAGCTGGTTCTCTGTCATGCTTTGTATTTTAGAAGCGGCATCGCTGTTTTTATCTTTTTTAGCTCGTTTGACTGCCTCTTCTCTAATTTGTTCAGTTCTGCCAGACCACCACCGTTTTACAGTGGTCCAATCTTTATCTAGCTTTCCCCCTACTTCCATAGCATCTTGCTTTAGCTGCTCTAACCAAAAATGCCCACTCTCATGTAAAAATGTACTTCTATCTGCGCTTTCAAAAATTTGAATAAGCGAAACAGGTTTACCGTTTTGGTCTTGTATCTGGTCTTTAGGTGTAAACGTACCACCTGTGTTAGTCTGTCTGGTTTGTTCTAGCGTCAACCCTTCTGAGCCGGGTAGCTGCGCTAAGGTAGTGTCTACAGTAGGTTCCCCTGTTGTAACAAATTCTAGCGGCATCAGGTCTACCTTTTGCTCGGCAAATTCCCGTTCAGATAATTTCTTACCCTTGGCATCCGGGTTAAAATTAGTCCAGCTATTTTGTCCTCTTGTCTCTGAGGTCAGCGCCCACCTAGCCCATGGGCTTCGGGTCATTAGCATATGGTTGCGCCACGCAGCTTCTTCGCCTAATGGTCCAAAGCCTACCGTACTCATTGTGTGTGCGTAGTAATCGTGTACCGCTCTTAACAAATCATTCATCAGTAGTGGCTGTCCGTTTACATCAACACGCCCACTGTCACGCAATAACGGGTGGTCTTCATACACCACCCCTTCCGGTCCGAATGACCCGGGTTCTGTTTCTAATATAAATAGGTGATTGTTTTGGTTTATGTCTAAGCGCATTTTCTCAGACATAGCTGTACCAGTGTACGGCTCTTTAAAGTTTTTGATGTTGCCGTCTTTATCTCTTTTCTGCTGAAAGACTTCTACCTTGACAGGCAACGTATCAAACTGCTCTAGCAGTTCTACAATTAATTCTTCATAAGCACGTCTGACGTTAGGGTCAGCTAGATTGTCTAGCTGCATCGCCTCGTATGCTTCCATGATTTCTGTTTGAAGAGCTTCCTGAGCTGGTGTCATCTCACCAGCTTGCTCTGTGGGGTTTACGGTTTTCTTAGCTAAACGTGCAGCTAGTCTTATTGCTGTTTTGTTTGCTTGGTCTGTTTTCGGGGCTTGAAAGTTACCTCTGATTTCCCCGTAGCTATTTGTGGCTCCGTATCCTCTACCGTAAGCCCAGAGGCGTTCAACAGTCCGGGTAATCTTTCGTGCATTGCTTCCAATAAGTTTGTCGGCTCGTTGGATGGCGGTTTCAAATTCTTCGATTGCTTTTGCGTCATTTGGGTCTCCTAAGTAATACGCAAGCAGACTGCCGTCCCCACCTACGGAGAAACCGACTAGACCGCTCTCGTCTATTATTTTTGTCAGCTCTTGTTCATTGAGCTGGTCGTTCAGTTCGTATTTTATCACAGAAGTATTGAAACTTCCATCAGTATATTGATAACCTACTTTTTTCTTGTTTTTAGCTGGTGCTTCTCTAACGTGAATTTGCTCCTGATTAAACATCTCAGCAAACCTAGCCAGAGCTGCCAAAGCCCTTGGTTTGTCAGCATTAGTCATCTCAATGCTTAGGCTTAAAGACGGCTCAGCCTCGCCCCCATAAAAGCCGTAGCTAGGCACTTTGTTAATTACGACTAACGGGTTACCTTTTTTATCTACTAATCCAGAGGTGTGAAACTCTAGCGCATTAAAAGCAATTTCCTGTAGCGCTACAAATGCATCCCGGTCACCGCTCATAGCTGCTTTATGCAGATTATCTAAACCCGGTATGGTTCCGGTAGCTGAGGACAGACCTATCTGGATGCTGGTCTTTTCGCTTTCCCACTTTCTTTGCTTACGCAAATCGCCTAAACGCTTTGCTGTCTTCTTCAACAGAGCTAGGTCTTTGTCACTCATACCCTTAGTAACATCGCCTTTTTCATTAGAGCGTCCCGGGATAGAAGCAGCATTTAAATTTGCTAATTGCTGTTGATAGCCACCTGCTTCCAAAGCCGCCTTATACTCACCTACGTTTAGCAGCGTACTAAAATCAGGTACATCCCCAATCATTTCGTGAGTGAGGTCACCGTCTTCTAATATCTGTAGCTCTGTTCTGGTTTCGCCTTTAGCGCTAGCCCGTTCATACAGAGCCTTAGCCATAGACCAGATAGTCTCTTGGACTTCCATAGGGTCCATGTTTGCTTCAACCGCTGCTCTCCTCGCCAACACAGTCATAGCCATGTAACCCGGGCTTTTGCCGGGTCTAGCTATGTTAGCGTTTTGGCTGAATAACTGTTGGTCTACAAAACCCCAGTTTGCCATCCAAGCATCATTCGTAACCTCGCTCTCAAACCCTTGCAGGTTTAAGCTGAACGAGTTTACTTTAGGACCAGACAACGTGATAGCATCGTCAGGCGTAAGCAGCGCTATCATCGTGTTGTTTACCCAAGCGGATAAAACACTTGTCTCGCCTTTATCGCCTTGGACATTATCTGCCATTATCTTTTTAATGGTTGCTACGTCCTGTGGTCTCCCGGCAGCTACCCAGCCAGTCCATACATTCAGTGCGTTAATTAAATTACTTTCCACGCTAGTCTGTGGCGATAGAGCTGCTAGTAAAGCAGTAAACCTCGGTGCGTCTGCACCAAAAACAATATCCAAAGCTTGCTTGCTGCGTCTGTACCATCCTAGCTTGGCTCTACCAGCTCTGGCACTAGCGGCAGTCTCAGCCACGTTTGGTAAAGTTTTAAGTGTTTCTACTAGCTTAACTGCCTGTGCCGTTGTTAGAACCTGTATTTCGTCTGGCTGTAAAAAAGAAGCAATGGCAGAAAACCCCGGTACTTCCTTTCGTAAGGCTGCAAGTTTTTTCTTACTTTCTTTAGAAAGGGTCTGCTCTGGAGGAAAAACAGCCGGGGTCTTCTTATCGTTGACAGGGTTATTCTGGTCGACTTCAAACTTAGCTTCGGCTTCTTCTTGAGCAGCGTTGTTCAGCGCAGTCACAACCTCTTCATCAGTCATTGTAGTAACGTCTATACCAGCCTTACTAATATCATTTAGTATCTGCTGTTGTTTCTTGCTACGCAGTTTTTCTTCACCTGTCTTGGCAAATTGTGCGCCAGCTTTTATAGAGCCTTGGAAACTAAAACTACCTTCGCTTGTTTCTTTTAAATTACCCCCTACCCCAAAACTGGGCTTAACGGTAACCATATCTATAGCAACAGAGTTATCTGCTCTAGGCGCTGTTGTTAGGTTTAACGCTTCAACAACACCATCAACTACCCCTGTTTCATCAGTTGCTGGGTTAATGTCGTTGCCTACCACTACATCGCTTTTGCCAAGTGGGGTATAGTACAAAACTCTAGGTATAGTCTTATTAGCATTAGGTATGCTGTTACTATCCGGGTTAGCTACTGGTATATCTATTGTCTGACTAGACGCAGCTTCTACAGCACTGGTATTAGCCTCTGTAACACCATCTGGCACACCCTCGGTAGTAAGACTAGTACGGATGTCTTGAATGGTGCTTAAATCGGCTTCAGTGTAAATAGGTGCTGCTGCGGTGGTCCGTTGCACGTTAGTTGGTGCTTCAGACCCAGTTATAATCAAATTGTCTTCGTTGAATAATTTCATAGGACTGACGTACTCGCCAGTCTCTTCAGATATCCTAGCTGCTCGGACAGCGTATCTTTGTGCGGTCAACATTGACAGAAGCTCTGTTTGCTGGCTGTCAAAATTACCTGTCCGTCCAATCTGTTCTTTTATATTTTGCTCAATAGCTTTTGTGTCTGACACGGCTGCTGCTACATCAGCCTCATTCATAGAGGGTAGCTGTGTACTATTATCGGCTTCCTCTATAGTTTCATTAAGCTCTGTTTGTAGGTTAGCGTCAAAAGCTTCCAGCTCTGCCCCGGTCATACCGTCTGGGTCAGTTGTGGTGGACGTGGTGTGTAACTCCATAAATCCGTCAACACCAAGTATGTGCCGCACATAAGCGTCCGTATCTACAGCGATACGTTGTCCAGATGTAGCTGCCTCAGTAACTGCGTCTGCATCCAGTCCTAGTGTTTTTATTACGCTATCGCTATCAGGTCGGTCTTGGTCAAATTTAGTAAGTTTGTCAGCTTCTATATAAACAGTGTCTACGCCTTTTTCTTTTAACTGGTCGGCAATAACAGTAGACCCATCAATTAAGTCCTGACCTTCTTTGCTTAACTTGCCTTTGTTTTTCTCAATTATTTCCCCGGTGGCTAACCAGCTACGAACAGTTTCTGCGTCTCTTTTTCTGCCATGCCATGTAGCAGTAGCAGTGGCTATATCCAGCGGCATTGTTACTGTACCGCCAGCTACTTCTAGCACGACTTCATTCCAGTTAACTTTACCCACAGAAAATTTTTGGGCTAACCCTTCGCCTACGCCTTCAGCAGTTAAACTAGTCCCTACCTGAGCCGTTGTACCAGCCGCTACGCTTTTAGTTTTAGCAAGTTTAGATATAATACCAAATTGCACTAGCTGAGTAAGACCTATAGTCGTTCCTCTAATACGCCCAGTCTTAATAGCAAAATCCACAGCTTCTTTATCATTTATAAAAGC
>JGI24003J15210_10000051_pt1 | contig 43447 bp, 54 predicted proteins | sample LinPmetageLP28_FD_15210 | JGI IMG/M metagenome (IMG submission 15210)
CCACTATCTTTATAAAGGCATCGGCCAACTTTAATACTCCGNGAGCCATAGTTTGGAACGATGAAGAGTCCGCTAGGTTACGAACAAGAGCATCAAATTTTTCTTTGGTTTTATCAAACTGAACTGAGAGTGACTGCTGTGCTGTGGCGGCATCCTTGGCGACAGAACCACTAGACTCTTGAGCGATCCTTAAAGCATCTTGAGCTACCGTAAATTGCTTGATAAGGGGAATAACTTTACCAATCTGCCTAAATCCACCCAACGACTCAACGATTTCACTGAATCTAAAATCCCGAGGATTTAAAGAGGACAAGCCAGCAGAAAGTCTACTGACGGCCTCGAAAGCTCCAACAAATTCTCCCTTAGAGTTTCTCAACTCAATGCCAAGCTGCTGTAGTTGGTCAACAGTGTCAGTTCTTTGCAAGCGAGTAAAAATTGTTCGCAAACCAGTGGCGATTGTTTCTGCGGTTTCACGAGTAGTAGAACGAACAGAAGTGAATAAAGCTATAAGCTCATTAACACTACCACCAGCAGCTTCAAATACACCACCGACCCTCCTGATAACTGTAATCAAGTCACCAGACTCAACAGCAAAGTTTTTGGACACAGAGTTGATCGCGTCCATAGTTCTTTCTAGAAACTTAATGTCTCCACCAACCCTTTTAGCTTCATCGCCAAACTGCCTGAGAGCGGCGACAGCACCTTCGGTTGTATCTTCGATGTCTTCAAAGGTTGCCCCCAAGGTAGTTTTTGCAAGAATATCTAATGCGGACTTAACTTTAGTTACTTCAAAACCAGCTTGAGTTAAAATTCTAGATATGCCAAGCAAATCTTTAGAACTTGCACCCAAGGATGTTGACAATTTAGTTATTTCTTTTGTTAGTCCAGATAACTGTTTTACGCTTTTACCTGTGACCTGTTCGATTTTTATAAGCTGTCTTTCAAACTCGATAGCTCCACCGAAGGCACTTTTAATAGAACGGGAAAGGGCAAGCAGAGAACCTGTAGCTATTGTGATAACACTAAATCTTCGGGCGGCTTCGGAAAGGCTTCTGTTTAAATTACCCATATTTGCGGATGCTTGCGTTGTAGCCTTTGACATGCCTTGCAATTGCTTATTTGCTTGAGCTAATTGTCTTGGGTTAGCATTTATTTTAACATCAGCACTTATACCGTTCAACTGTCTTGATATTTGATTAGCAATTCTGGGAACGTTTGTGGGAGCCTGCAACTGCATTTGAGCAGTCAAGTTAAACCTATTAGCCATCTTTTCTCCACCCTTAAATAAACGGGGGAATTATCTTCCCCCTTAAATGAACTCACTAACTAAATTACACAACTAAGCTGTTTCTTCAGTTTTTTTTGTGCTTCTTTTAGTTTTTTTAGCTGCCTTTGCTGGTTTTTCACTGGCTTTGCCTATAGGTTTGCCGCTATCGTCAAGGAAAGGCTTTCTTTCTGCAAGAGAAATCTTAACCCACTCTTCGTCACCCTTCTCGTTTGTCTTGCAAATAACCTCTTCTCCGTCCCTATTTACAAAATAAACTTTAGATTCGTCTTTTTCTTCCTTAGCTTTTTCTGTTCGGTAAGCTATGTACCTACCTTCTTCATTGATAAGTCTACCTTCAGAATCAACAGTGTGGCCTTCTTCGTTGATAAAATCAAGCTCTTCATTGACAAAATTAAATTCTTTCAAGAACTTGTTTTCTTCAAGATTTTTATCGTAGTCTGGGTCTAGACCATAAATCATACCAGCTAGTTCGGACGCAGCTTTGACCACCCAAGGTTGTTCAGCTTGAGAATCATAAGCCTTCTGATCCATAAAGCAGGGCTTTTTAGACTTGGGGTCTAACATGCACAATCTGATAAGCTCAGAGAATCTAGCGTTGTCAGCTTGGCCCTCAGCAGAATTTTGATCTAGTGCATTTTTTTCTGAAAGCAACTCTCTAAAATCTTCTCTTTTTTCACGCAATAATAAAGCAATTTCTTTAGCTTCTGAGAGTTTAATTCCTCCACCCTTTAACTTGTCTTCATAAGAAGATATTTCTGCAACCAAAAGATCGTGCTGCTCTTGTTTTTCATCATCCCAAACTTCATTGTCTCTCATGTAAGACACAAGCTTTTGCCTTAGTGGAGCCTTTGATTTTAAAGCTGCTGTAAAAGCTTTGTTGTATTCTATTTGTGAGTCTCTGTAATCTTTTGCTGTTGGCTGTCTAAGTAGAACCTCCACTTTGTTTCCATCCAAATCCACACCTTCGATAAGTCTTTCTTTATTTTCCATCTTAATTGTCTCCTGTTTTTTTTGCTATTGGTAAATTAATATAATGCTTCTTCCTAACGATGTCATAATTGACAAACTCTGATTCCAGATTTCTAATCTGAGTGTTTCCCCTATCTAGTATTTTAGCACGAGCATCCTCGTAAATATCTAGAAGTTTTTTCTGATCCTCCGTTTTTTCTAAATTGTTATCGAAACCCCATAAAAACCCAAAACTTTCCTCTAGTGTTGACAAAGCACCAATCATAGTTGTTTGAATTTTTTTTACCGCTACTTTAAAAAGTTTGTCTTTCGACAGTTCTTTGTATCTTTCTTCTCTTGTCGATCTGTAGTCTAAAGATTTTTTTAAAAAACTCTCATCCATTACCTTCCTCCTTTAATTTTACTTACCGCCGCTTGTCTGCCCTGCATAGCCATATCCTGCTTTACATCTTGCAGTTCAGTAAATTTAATTTGCCCCTCTGAAGCGTCAATTTGTGCATTTCTTCTATTTATAGTGCCTCTCGAAAGTGGGTCGTTCATATCGTATATGCTTTTAGCTGCATCAGTATTATTAGCCATAACAAATATTTCTTGAGAATTAGCTATTTTTGGATTCTTTATCAAGCTTTCAGCCTCTTTCTTTTTCTTGTCTCTTTCCGCTTTTCTCTTCTGTACTAGAAACCATCCATCTAGACAGTCATCATCCTCTATGACCTTTTCATTCGGACGTTCAGGACTTTCGTAAACATTATCGTACATTGAAGCAAAAGAACAAAGTGCGTTCTGAGGGCTTGTGTAGTCCTTTGACGGTTTATCGAATATTCCTGAGTGATTATTTCCATTGTTCCACATAGAACGCCAAACCCCAAACCTAGCTATAGCTCTGTATGTAGCCGTTTGAATCGACGAGGAGTTATAGTATTCCATAACTGAAGAAATGGTGTATTTATTCCAGTCATAAGGGGTTCCATCTTGAAACTGTGTTAATTTGGATATCAGCCACATGTTTCTTGAAAACTCTGCGGTTCCCTCACAGGATGTGTGATCTAGTTGAATTTTCTTGCTTTTTAATGCCAAAAATTGGCTTTCCATATCTCTTATAGTTCTTTTTATGGAGTTTAATTTTTTCTTATCATAAAAAGATTTAAACGCTTCTATCTTTTTGTTTTCGATGTCTTTTTCAACTTTTTCTGCTTCTCTGTCATCCAACGGAGTCCAAAGATCGTTTTCTATTAAAATTTCAATAAGTTCAGACTTCAATGGAACTTCTTCAAAATAAGCCTTTGAGTAGGCATCGTCATAAATTTCATAAGACTCTTCTATTATGGAAGAATCGGGTTCATAAATATATAGAACCAGATCGCCCAAGACAACTCTCAGGCGACCTCGTATTATTCTATATAAAGTCTTTTGTAAAAAAGAATTTTCCATCCATATTCCTAAATAGTTCTAAGCGTGAGTTTTACCACCCTGTACTGTTAGAACGTTGAAGTTAGAGAAACTGTAACTTACAGTTGCATTTCCACCACCAGTGTCAGCACCAGAATAAGAAACCGAAGACAGCTTGTTCTTGGTTCCCAAGCTCAAGACTGTACCAGCAGTATCGTTAATTCTGATTGTTTCGTTAGATAGGTTTGGTGCATTACCAGAAACACTAACCAAGTCACCAGATGTTGAGATAACTTCAAATTCGCAAGTAACTTCGATTGGGAACGTAGCATATCTATGGTACGGGCCAAATCTTCCAAGCTCTTGAATGTTTTCTTGACCAAAGTCAGTACTAACACTACAGCTTTGAATGTGGAATCCACCACCAATTCCAGTTGCGTCATCGCCACCTTGACTCTTGACAATCCCCGGAAGTAATGAACCCTCCATATCAACATTAACACGACGAACAACACCACTAATAGGTGAGTCAGTACCGTCAATATTTGTTGTTGGGTTTGAAGACCAAGATGTTGCTGCGGCTTGAACTGTAGTACCAAAAGTGCTATTGTTCCAGAACCTATCGTTTCCAACAAGCGTAACGGACTCTGTTGCAGAACCGTCGATGCTGTAACTGTAAGAAACAGAACTAACATACATACCTGAGTTCATAACAACATTTCTAGGAACTCCAGTAGCGTGAGAAAGACCATCATCAAAGATAGCGACATAAACATCTGATCTAGCTTTAGAAGCTGCAACAATATCTGTCTTGCAAGCTCCCTGAGTGGCGAGATCGTAAATGAGTTTATAACCGTCAATAACCTTTTCCAAGGTCACTTCGATGTCAGCGACTTCTTCGATGTTCTCATAAATCTCAATCTGGCCTTGCTCGAAAACCTGATCAAGAGTAAATGTTGAACTCATACCAATGCTTTGCACACCATGAACTACGTGCTCAGGGTCTACATTAGCCGCACCCCTTGGGGTAATGGCTACCGCTTGGCAGGCGTAAAATATACGTTGATTACGCGACATTATTTATTCTCCTTTTTAAAATCGACCTCTGGTAAAAGGCAATGTACTATACACAAAAAATTATTTAAATGGCCTTAACTTGAGTAGAACACTTGGCTACACCCATGTATAAATCTGGAGAAAGTTCGGTTATACCATCAGATTTAGAGCTATTTATCCAACATCTTCTATAAAAGAAATTATCAACCAAATTAGGGTAAAGCCCACTAGGAATGGCATTTTCGTTAAGCTCGTTCCTATAATTGAAAGGCATTGCACCTGACATAGCTATTCTGGTGGGGTCGAAAAGGAATATCGTTCTATCATTTTGGTAACTTATTGAATCTAATAGGTTTTTACACTCCCAGTCATTTTCAGTAATAACATAAAAAACAACTTTACTATTTACCCATTGACCACCGCCAAGCTGGTAGCCCTCTAGGGATTCTGTTGGAACAACTTCTACGGCAATAGAAGGCAATTGAACTCTGGTTTGCCCCAGCATAGCCCAACCACCTGAGTTAGAAACCTGAAAACCTTTTTCGCTTCTAAAGGATCGTTGCTGTACCTGCCTAAACCAAGGAACCCCTTTCGACGGTATCACAGAAACCCACTTGTGACTATACTCTAGATGAACCTTACTGGTGGTCGCTATAGCAGAATCAAAAACAACCCTACCATTCCTGTAATCAACGTAAAAAGGTTTAGTTACATTTCCAGTAGCGTAAAATTGATCGTCAACAAAAACACCCGATATAGATACGGGTTGTTCGGCTACTCCATCTACGCCACTTTCCCAAACCCAGTTCTCTCTGTACCCCTCCCAAACCTTACCGTCTGTGTAGTTTGGGGTATCAACAGACCTAAGAACGTGCCTATCCCCACCGTATATACCGCTTTGAGGTATGCTAATATTAAAAAATCCACCACGATCTAGAAGACCCCAATCATAAAATAATATAAAGTTGTCTTCTAGTATATTCGATATTGTTGAGTCTTGACAATTGACTAAGTTGTTCAACTTTGTATGTGGGCCACCTACCATTTTTAATCCTTACTTTATAGAATTTTGTAATATCTTTTGAATCATTGGGGCAGTGGAAGCTATTGCTCTTGTTATAAAGTTATTGTTAGACGTTCCAGAAAATTGACTGCTTACCTTGAACGGACTAGCACTCCTTTCCATTCTTCCTCCACCAGACCTCCCAAAGTCTCCAAGCGTAACACCAAAGTCTGCTATTATGATCTTGTCCCCCAACGTCAACAACCAAGAAAGCCAAGGAAGCGAAGTACCGTCCTCGGTTGACTGAGAGGCGAACCCTTGACTTAGCAAGTTGGCGTAATTGTCTGGCTGCATAACTATAGCAATGGAACCAGACCTTGAATACTTTCCACCCCTAACCTTTGTGACCACAACATCAAGTGAAGACATTATAGTATCTACTAATTCACCCGTACTGTCTGAATCTAGCCCAAACTCCGCTTTTAAAATGCCTGATTTTAACGATTGTATTTCCGAGCTACTAATAAGTGCGTTTTTAATTACAGGATAAGCAGTTCTTCTTACTTTACCAGCAGCTTCGGTCAAAGCTTTATTCATAGCTCTAGTTAAAGCCTTGTTTACCTCTGTGGATATTTGCTTTTGCGAGGTTACTATATTAATCCTAGCCCTAGCCATTCATTCTGCTCCAAAATGTTACAACGTACCTAGTTTCGTTTTGCTTGAAACCCTGCGGATAAGACGAACCACTTTTTTGGAATCTCATTTCGTCATACTTTTCTATACCATCATAATGAGGAATCAGGTAATTTGCTTTATTTATCTTAGGCAAGTCCGTCATGTAAGATATTGTTTGAATTGATCCGTCTGGAACATTTATTGGTATACCAATGTCAACCCAAAACTTTTTGTCCCAATAAATCCTTGCCTCTATGTTCTCAGTGACCTCGATAGCTTTGTATCCATCACCAGTACAATAAGGGCACGGCATACCGCGAGAGAATTGTATTGGTCCCCCGGGCTTATAAAGACTTACAGACCTACCTCTACTGCTAAGAGTGTCCATGTAACAATTTGGACACTCTTCTCTTCTTTCTGGGTAAACTAAGACGGCCACTCTTGTAAAAAGTTTTACCGCCTCATTGTAAGTTTTAAAAACATCACTTGGTATATTAATAGCCATATTAAGAAAGTGCTCCACTACCACTATAATAATTAATGTCGTTAAATCTTCCATTAAGCTTTGCGTTTATTACCGCTATTGACTCATCTATTTGAGAGGGTAAAAGCGGTGGAAATGGAGACAGCACATTGTTCGAGCCAAGTTTCTCAGAAGCGGTCAGACCTTTGCAGCCCGCCATTCCAACGAAACCAACGCCTCCATTTGGTTGACTGTTTCCGTCTATAACTTTTCGTGATACTGACATTTCTACTCCTAGTTAAAATTATTTCCGCGAAAATCAAACTGAGAAGCACCCAGTATCATACCGCCTGGACTGTATGGGCCAAGTATAACTTGCCCAACTAATGTATTGTTGTATTGGTAAGTTTTTAATATCTCTTCATACTTGTCGCAAAAATCTTTATATAAAGTGTAATAATTTTTACTAACTGCACGAAGGTCTATTGAGGACGGCCCGTCCTTAATGGCTATAGCATTTGTTGATTGAGTCTTAGCCTCGCTGCCCATCAAAATACAGGCCGACTTAAAAACTGTTAAGCAAGAGAAGTCAGTGTCGTTTTTTTCTACTGGGTCTGGAGATATTGAAACTGCTGTTATGTCTATAGTGTAATTCTCGGTAAAATCTGCGTCGTTGGCAACATTGTAAGCTCCCGCGACTATTATCTGCTTTAATCTTTCATCTGTATAGGTAGTCATATCTAAGTCTCCAACCAGAGACCTTAACATTAAAACTAAATCTGTTTTCCAAGCCATGTTTCACCTATTATAAATTTTCGTAAACCTTGAAGCTACCGCTACTTGTTCTCCAGCTACCATCGGAAGTTTGGACATAAGCCTGCAATTTCCAATTACCTGCGGGAACTAAGTCCCCATCTACAGAAACGTACTGTATTTGACCATCTGAACCATTAGTTGTAAAAACAGCAACTCTTTCAAATGTCTGGCCGTCTGGCCTTTTGAATGTTATCTTTTTAGTGGTAGCAGACTGAATGTCTGCGACCTTTGTTGTTCCATCAGAGTTGGTATCAAAAACCGTAACCCTAAAGGTTGTACCTATATCGTTTTCGTGTGCCTGTTCTATGAAAGTCATCTAAGACTCCTGTTAATTTATTCCGCTGGGTCTATAATTACGGGAGGTGTCACTGGAGGAATGTTTTCTTTTTCCACTTTAATCTCGTAAGAAACTGTATTTTGCATCAAGAAATCTCTTGTCATTCTATTAGCAAACTGATTGGGTGTTTCTGGGTTTGGGATCGTCTCTGGGTTTTCATCCGAAGCTGGCTGATCTAGATCAAACGCAGGGTTTTCAATTTCGGTTTTGTATCCATAATTAGCACACATCGCTGTAATAACGCGAGAAACGTCATCATCAGCTATGTCAATTGTAAATGCAGCCATTAAAATCTCCTTAAAATATTAAACTCTTCATAGTAATACACAAATATTACATATTTAAGTGTTTTTTAATTTCTCTTATCTCTTTGGTTAAGTCTTGTATAGCACCAACAATTAAGGGTGCAAACTTACTATAGTCCAATGTTTTGAAGTCTTTATATTGTCCAGTCAATTCTGGTTGTATCTTCTCTATTTCCTGAGCTATAAACCCAATGTCTTTTCCTGAATTGCTGTGAACTTCCTCGTGACCTTCACGCCAATCAAATTCAACGGGGTTCATGGCTAGTATTTTTTCTAGCGAACCTTCTATGTTTTTGATCTTATCTTTAAGCCTTTTGTCAGAAATGCCACTCCCACCACCGCCACCACCACTAGAGGCAGCAGTAAGTCTTCCTTGAGCGTCAACAGTGATGCTTGCAGTCGTGTAAGAGCCAGCAGTCACCGCAGTGTGAGCTAGTTTGTCAGCGGTAACTTGATTATCACCAATATGAGCAGTATCAATAGAACCGTCTACATAATGCTCACTATTAATAGAATCATCTGCTATATTGTCTCCATCAACACAATCTCCCGCTAAATGAACGTGGTCAATTGAGCCATCAACGTAATGCTGACTGTCAATAGAGTCATCAGGTGGTGGTGATCCACCAGCCTCCCAGTTAGGAACGTTGCCATTCATTGTCAAAACGTAATTGTTGGCACCCTTAGCTAATCTAACATAGCTTGTACCGTTATGGTAAAGCATGTCACCTTCAGCGTCAGACCCCACAGCAAAGCCTGCGGCAAAAGTCACTTTGCCACCATCTGCTATGGTCATAGAATTGTCGCCGTCAGTGTAACCAATGTTTGCAGTTTTTAATTCTCCACCACAATGAACGTCACCGCTAGAATATATATGCCCGTCTGCATCAAAGTCTTGAGACCAAACCTTTCGCCATCTTCTGTGAATTGAGTTTGAGTCAAATCCAAGATGCTCCTCTTTACTTGAAAGAGGGACGAACATTGCGTCTGAGAACGCGTAAGTATTTGTACCGTTATGACTGATATATAGATTAGTGCCCACCTTTAGGAAGTTGAGACTATTGGTGCTATAATTAATCGTGTTTCCCTTGACAGTCAAGTCTCCACTAGCACTAAGACTACCATCTGGGCTAACACTAGCCACAACAACGTCGTTATTAGCGTGCCACTCTTGCAAGTTGGCAGATTGAGAAGCTGCTGCTTTTGCGATCAAGACAACCTTGTTAGCGGCTGTTGCGGCAAGGCTAGCACTTCCACCATTTAGAACGCCAGAGGCGTATGCCGCCACACCAGAAGTGTAAGCGTCAACCCCGCCACCACCAGCAGCAGCAGCCCATGATATATCTGTTCCGTCAGATGTTAATACATACGTGTTACTACCTGCGGCCAACGCAGAAGGATTCCCACTAGAATCTCCTACAATTAGACTACCTCTAGTAATACCGGCCATTTTAGCGAGGGTTATTCCATCGTCCTTAACCCTTATCGCATCGCTGTTAGTTTCTATGGTAGAATCATCCACGTTGACAGCCATAACAGAATTGGACTTTGTTAAGCCGTCACCCGCAAGCAATCCCGCTAAGTCGTCTGTGCTACCCTTAGATGCTGCTCCGGTTGCTCCTCCATCTAGGAAGATTAAGTTATCTCCGTGAGCTATTGTGGCGGCAGCAGCCTCACTAAGATCAACGTCTACCTGATTAGCCTGAACGTCTATAAGATTTCCTGCCCCTACAGCAAACGTTCTGTTGGCAGCTAGAGTTCCTCCACCAGTTAAACCATCCCCAGCAGTAAGGTCAACCGCCTGCGTAGCTATCGTGTTGCCAGATGAATACGCGGCAATACCCGAAAGGTATACGTTTACATTGTCTGCCCAAGCAACATCTGTACCATCAGAGGTTAACACTTGATTAGCAACCCCTAAAGCTAATGCGGCAGGGTCTCCACTGCTATCGCCATATATAATCTTACCTCTAGCAAGACCAGCCATTTTCGCTAAGGTTATTCCATTGTCTTTAACTCTTATTGCATCACTATTGGTTTCTATAGTAGAATCATCTACGTTAACCGCCATAACCGAGTTGGACTTTGTTAAGCCGTCACCAGCGAGGAGGTTAGCCAGATCGTCTGTACTACCTTTGGACGCTGCTCCCGTTGCTCCTCCATCTAGGAAGATTAAGTTATCTCCGTGAGCTATTGTGGCAGCGGAAGATTCGCTAAGGTCAACGTCTACCTGATTAGCTTGAACATCTATGAGATTTCCGGCTCCCACGGCAAACGTTCTGTTAGCCGCTAGGGTTCCTCCCCCAGTTAAACCGTCCCCAGCAGTAAGGTCAATCGCTTGCGTAGCTATCGTGTTCCCAGATGCGTAGTTCGCGATAGCTTGAGTGGCTATCGTATTGCCAGACGCGTAGGTTGCCACACCAGAAGTGTAAGCGTCAACCCCGCCACCACCAGCAGCAGCAGCCCATGATATATCTGTTCCGTCAGACGTTAATACATACGTATTGCTACCTATAGACAACGCAGAAGGATTCCCACCAGAGTCTCCCGCAATTATACTACCTCTAGCAAGACCAGCCATTTTTGCGAGAGTTATTCCATCATCTTTAACTCTTATTGCGTCACTATTCGTTTCTATAGTGGAGTCATCTACATTAACAGCCATAACAGAATTTGACTTTGTTAAGCCGTCACCAGCAAGAAGATTTGCTAGATCGTCCGTACTGCCTTTGGACGCTGCTCCCGTCGCCCCTCCGTCTAGAAAGATTAGGTTATCCCCGTGGGCTATTGTAGCGGCAGCAGATTCACTAAGATCAACGTCTACCTGATTAGCCTGAACGTCTATAAGATTTCCGGCTCCCACGGCAAACGTTCTATTGGCCGCTAGAGTTCCTCCTCCGGTTAATCCGTCTCCAGCGGTAAGGTCAACCGCTTGCGTGGCTATCGTATTTCCAGATGCGTAGTTCGCAATAGCTTGCGTAGCTATCGTGTTCCCAGATGCGTAGTTCGCGATGGCTTGCGTGGCTATCGTATTACCAGACGAATACACTGCAATGCCCGAGATGTACGTATTTACATTGTCTGCCCAAGAAACATCTGTGCCATCAGAGGTTAATACTTGGTTAGCAGCACCCAGAGCTAGTGCGGCAGGGTCTCCGCTGCTGTCACCGTAAATAATCTTACCTCTAGCAAGGCCAGCCATTTTCGCCAAGGTTATTCCGTTGTCTTTAACCCTTATTGCATCACTATCGGTTTCTATGGTAGAATCGTCTACGTTAACCGCCATAACCGAGTTGGATTTTGTTAGACCGTCACCAGCGAGAAGGTTAGCCAGATCGTCTGTGCTACCCTTAGAGGCCGCTCCAGTGGCTCCTCCATCTAGGAAAATTATGTTGTCTCCGTGAACTATTGTGGCAGCGGAAGCTTCGCTAAGATCAACGTCTACCTGATTAGCCTGAACATCTATGAGATTTCCGGCTCCCACGGCAAACGTTCTATTAGCTGCTAGAGTTCCTCCTCCGGTTAAGCCGTCTCCAGCAGTAAGGTCAACCGCTTGCGTAGCTATCGTGTTCCCAGAGGCGTAGTTCGCGATGGCTTGAGTAGCTATCGTGTTCCCAGAGGCGTAGTTCGCGATGGCTTGCGTGGCTATCGTGTTACCAGATGCGTAGGCTATGTTTGTCTCGTTAGTGATCGCCAACCCAGAAGCGTAATTAACCCTTACACTATTTGTAGAAATGTTGGATGTGTTTGTTGAGATGTTCGACGTATTCGTAGCTATTGCGGTTTCGTTTTCGATGGCCTGACCTGACGCATAAGCTAGACCCAACTCATTGGTTATAGCTAGACCCGAAGCATAGTTGGCGATACCTTGAGTGGCTATCGTATTTCCAGAGGCGTAATTAGCAACACCAGAAACATAGTTAAAATCTGCCGCACTAACATCACCACCGCTACTTTCGGCTTCCCAGTTTGGAACATTTCCGTTCATCTTGAGAATGTAGTCGTTTGTGCCTTTAGCCAACCTAACAAAACTTGTGCCATCGTGGTAAAGTAGGTCACCTTCTGCGTTTGACCCAAAGGCGATGTTCGCTGTGTTGCCCGAAGCGTAGGCTATAAGACCATCGTTTAATATGGTGTTACCGGAGGCATAGGCTACGTTTAACTCGTTAGTAATAGCGAGCCCGGAAGCATACGTTGCTATTCCAGAAGTGTAAACATCTACATTACTGCCAGCAGCTACGCCAGACACGTAAGATATGTCGATTTCATTCTGTATAGCTTGACCAGACGCGTATGTCACCCTAGCAGTATTAGTAGAGATATTTGTAGTATTAGTAGAAATATTTGAGATATTAGTAGCAATAGCCGTTTCATTTTCTATCGCCTGACCGGACGCATAAGACACGTTTAATTCATTGGTAATAGCCAACCCAGAAGCATAGTTTACCCTACCCGTGTTGGTAGAAATATTACTCGTGTTTGTAGATATGTTTGATACGTTAGTAGCTATCGCAGTTTCGTTTTCTATTGCTTGACCAGAAGCGTAGGTTATTCTACCACTATTAATAGAGATGTTTGAAGTATTGGTAGATATATTTGACGTATTGCTAGAAATGCTGGACTTGTTAGCAATAGCTTGCCCCGAACTATAAACAGCGATGCCCGAAACGTAAGTGTCGTCATAGACAGAACCAGCCGCTACACCAGAGACGTAGGCTATATCAACTTCGTTGGCAATCGCTTGGCCTGAACTATAAACCGCGATACCCGAAACGTAAGTGTCATCGTAAGCAGTGCCAGCCGCTACACCAGACACGTAGGCTATATCAGACTCGTTTATTATCGCTTGACCAGAAGCGTAAGAAATCTGATCACTTAAAGAAAGTCCATTCCAATAAAGTGAGCCAGATATATTATAAAGGGCACTACCTGTGATATTAGGAGTGGAACTATCCAGCCTTAAACCTTCACCGCTAGCCGCTATACCATTAGCTAAAATAGTACCTGAATTACTAACCGAAGCTATAGACTGGCTATCAAACGTACGCCACTGAGTTAAATCGGATGATTGCAGAGAAGCACCTTGAACCACAATACCATTATCTGTTGATGAATTTACTCCAACATAAAATGTATCAGAAAGCGTTACATCAGACTTACCTACTGCTAGCCTTTTCGTGCTAAAATCACCCTTTATTAAAGTACCTTCGGAGGAAGGCTGATCGTCTGCAATAAAAAGCATATCATTTAAAGTATTGCCTTTGCCTGACTTTTTACCTAAGTATATAGAGGTATTACCAGAAGAACCCTCGCCTGACAACTCACCCAATCCTATAGAATTTATAGCAGAAGAAGTACTTTTGCCAGCTTCTTTGCCTATCCACACAGAGGATTCGCCACCACCGTCTTTAGCCGATCTGTATCCAATGGCTATCAAATAATCGCCTTCGTGGTTGTTTGCCGCTTCGTAACCACCAACAAATGCGTAGTTACCAACACCAGAGCCAGAAAAAGAACCTATTGAAACGTGCCCTCTAGAATAAGCGGCTGCACCAGCCTCAAAACCAATATTAACGCTATCATCTCTAGATTTTTCACCAGCTTGGTATCCTACGTTTACCGTTCTGGACACGGATATACTGGCGTTTGCGTCTGACGGGCCAGCTAAATCTCCAATGCTTACATTCTTGAAGCCTTGCTGGTTCTTGTGACCTGCGTCAGTACCAATATTAGTGTTTGAAGTTCCTGAAGTTATCCCGCTACCAGCACCGTAGCCTATTAATGTATTTCTTGAGTTAGATGGACCAGAAGAATCTCCAATAACCAAACTTTTATTTGTTGTATTAAAATCTATAAGGTACTGACTTGATGCAGTACCCTGTAGATTTACATCTGTTAATTCTACAATTTTAGCTTCTTTGAATTTAGTTCCGTTGCTAAAAATCAATCCAGAGGCACCAACAACAATCTGTGACTCTAAGTCCCTTATAATACTTTTATCTGCTGGGTAGGTTACAAAAACCGCACCACTCCCACCCAATTCTATTTTGTTTCCACTGTTTGAGCTAGACAAAATGTGAAAACGCTCAAGGTTGTCAGAACCATAAACTCCGACACCTACTTCAAATTTATCATTTTCTTCTATGACATAGTAAGTTATGTCGCCACTGGATAAAACGTCACTAAACTTTTTAAACCCCGGAAGATCACCAACTAAAGAAATGCCACCAACACCAGTACTCAGAGTGTTCTGTCTTATTCTATCACTTACTTTTAATGCCATGATTACCTTTCTGCGGTAAAGTTGAATACGCTATTAATGTTTAGATTTTTTTCTTGCATTTTGTTAAAATTTAACGCGTAATCCGTAGAAGTGTTTATGTCTAGAGAGTATTCATTAAGATCGTTAAATGATAGAGATTGCTCAACAAACTTGTTAATATTTAAGGTAAAAGTCAAAAAACTTTTATTAAAAAATATAACAACTTCTCCACTTGGTCTATCAGTCCTGCTAGACAGACCATCATCGCTAATAGGCACTTCGGAAAAGGCAACGCCACCAAAAAACATTAATCAACTCCTTATTTTCTTTAGTTAATATACACAAAAAAAACTACAGTCAATAAAAAAGCCACCCAACTGATTGGATGGCTTAATATCAACCCGAAAATTGCTAATTTCACATTAGAATGAAGCCGCAACAATTCGTCTGTTGTCTAGAACACCAAAGCCGTGCTCTGCCCAAGCGTAATACCCCTGTCTCTGAGAGCGGTGCATTGCAGCGTCAGGATGAACTTCAACTTCCATCTTAACAGGCATGATAAAGCTATCGTTAGAACCTTGGTCTAGACCGATAACTAGCTCAACGTCATTGGTGAATAGACTTCCACCTAGATCGTTAATAAAGTAAGACTGGTATTCTTGCTGAGTACCAAACTCGAAAACGTCGTGAAGATTGACACCGTAAATACGTGTCAAAGAAGCGGCATCGTCACCAGCTTGATAAATCTCTCTACGAGTTACTTCATCAACTTGGTCAACACCCCAGTTTCTAATATCTTCGATGCCTTCTGGAGACATGTAAATATCAGAAAGTCTTCCGTTAGCAGTAACACTGTTACCACCACCGTTACGTCGCATAACAGTTTTCATCAAGCTGATAAGTCTCTTGGTGAATTGACCTTCAGCAGCGTCACCGTCATAAACAAGAACGTTTCTATCAACAGCAGCACTCAAAAGTGTGTGCCATCCGTCATCATTGGTTTTCTTTACGAAAGAAGCTTCTAGAGCTTGCATAGCTCTCGCAACAACTCCCCACTTTGCTTCTCGTGCATACTTGAGCAAGAAATCAATCGAGCTAGTAATTCCGAAAGTGTTGATCATTACGTAGTCACCTTCAACGTGACGCTCTGGAATTCTGCCATTTCCAGGATTTGTGTAAGCAACGTGCTCACCTTCTGTTCCCGGGGCAATCAAATCCAAAGGATACTCAGTTGAAGCACCCGGCTCAAGAGGGTCTTTCTCGAAAATAGGCGAAACGATATCGCCAGATAAAACACCTTTACGAAGAGGTGTAGTTAGTGCCTCGGCAAGCTCTAGTTGAGCAGCGTGAGCGACATCAATCTTAGTACTACCTGAATCTTTAAGCAATGCTAAAAACTCAGGAGATGGTTTTTTGTTAGACATTAAATCGTTCTCCTGTTATTATAGATTAGTGTTTGGAAGGTCTACGTAAAGTTTAGCGTAGCCATCTTCGTCAGCACCGCTTAGAAATTTACCGACAACTAGCTTTGAGCCATCTGCGTCTGTATCATCACTTGAAACATCAGCAATAGCAACGTTTCCACTATGAGCCAAGAACGCAGTTTCTCCACCAGAAGGTAAAGTACCTTGGATGTTATTAGTTACAACATAACCTTTTCTTAGCAAGGTGACTTTTCCACCTTTTTGAACTTCATCTTTATGTTGATTAAGATGTTGTCTAGTAAGGTCAATGTTTACCATGTCGTTGATTAGAAGACCTACAGGAACAGCACCGGATGGTACAGTCTTATAAGTAACTAGAGCAGCACCGTTGTCCATAGAAGCACCAGAACCAGCAGTGCTTTGCGAAGCAACGCCACCTCTTGTGGCAACTTCGTTCATGAAGTTAGAGATGTCAGTATCTAGTGTACTTCTGTCTGTTTTAAGAGCCATTGATTATTCTCCCTCTTTTAGATTTTGAGTTGATTTTAATACGCTTGTTTCAAACCAGTTTGAAGCGTAAGCTCTTAGTGCATCTGCTTCTTCTTCTTGGTTATCTAGGTTTTGCAAGGAAGCTTCTGAGCTTTCAACAGCTTCAGCTTCTACGTCAAGAGCCTCTTCTTCGTCAGAAGCTTTGCTCTTATCGTCTTCGTCTTCCTTGTCTTCGTCTTCTTTTTTCTCTTCCACTTTCTTCTTGATGAAATCAGGCATTTCGGCCTTCTTTTTCATTGTTGCAACGATGTTTTCAAAAATTTCTTCTGAAACATCTTCAAATGTTGCAATAGTAGCTTCGCAGTCTTCATCGCTGAATCCGATTTCGCTAAGTTGGGCTTTACGCTTCATCATAGCTTCTTTCTTTTTCATAGTTGCGAGTTTCTTGTCTTTTTCCATCATTGCTTCTTCTTTGTCTTTAAGCTCTTCTTCTTTTTTAGCCAAAGACTCGTTCAAGCTCTCAATCGAGGACTTAAACTCTTCTGCTTGCTCAGTAGCTTTTGCGACTTCTTCTTGCTTTTCGGCAAGGGAAGATTCCAAGTTAGAAATCTGTGATTCAAACTCAGCTTTTTGCTCTGCTACTACTTTCTCTTTAAGGGCTTCATTAGCAACTTTTGCTTCCGATAGCTCCTGTTTAAGAATTGAGACTTGATTCTCTAATTCAGTTGACATGTCGTAACTCTCCTTAATCGAGGATGTTGTTAAAATAATTGATTTGGACTGACTAAAAGATTCATTGCTAAGTATTAGACTTTCAGGATTGGCAGGGTTTGAAACTAAGCCTTTACCAGAGAACGATAAGTTTCGTAACATTCTGCCAACTCTATAGTTGTTATACTCTCCTTCGCCGCCATAGGCTCTTAAATGTTTAGTTAAAAACGCTGAAGCCTCATTCCGCTCCAAGATGGACTTTTCTCCATCTGGACCTATCATAGCGTAGTCAAAAGCTGGAAATAAACATTCCATAGAAACGAACCACTTACCTTCCTCGATCTCGGAAATGATTTTACTCATCCTAGACCTTTGCTCCAAATCACTCCACTCTTTATAAATAACGGCTTTTGTGAGAATGTCGAAATCTTCAGGTAGATCATCTTCACTTTGAATTTCCATACCTAACTTATCTACCACTCTATTGCCGGTTATATGTCCAATGATATCTTTTTCATTGTGCATAAAATTAAAAGGCTTGTCTTCGGGCGTTTCCCTAGCAAGCCATAGTTCTTTTCGGTCGAAAACATCATCATTCTTGTTCCAGCCAGTACTAACTAGCACGGACTCAAGATTGTATAAGTCAAATTGACCTTCATTGCCAGCCATACTACAGCCAATTTTTTGAAGTTCGTTATCAGTTAAAGATTTTAACTCAGGGAAAAGAACCTCAGATGTTTTTGCTATAGACTGGCAATATATAGAATTATTAGAAATCTGATCAGCTATGCCGTCAGATATTTCTTGATCGTATATATTTATATTCATATTTGTTTTCTCCATATGTGATATTACACAAAAAAATAAATTTGTGGGTTATTTTAAGGAAAAATGGAATCCTTTACAATTCTGCTACGTCCAAACAGAAAGCCTCTGAGTTTATAAGTCTCAACTCTTCAATCTTAGGATTTCTATTAAACGCATTTTTGAAGTCAAAGATCATAGCTTTTACATTGCTCTGAAACTCTTCGCTTGGAGTATTACCAGAGTTTATCAACTCCTGTATGACAATTTCAGATATTGGCATCATTGGTCGCATACCTGTAAATATACACAATTTGAAGTACTCTAGCTGATCCACCTCGGACTTGGTGAGAGACCTAGCTGTAGACTTTGAGAATTTAGCTAACGCTATAGGGGTAACAATTTTTGATATCTCTTCTTGAGCTTTAACACCCCAGAGGCAAATTGTTGACCTAGAAGCCTCCCCACTTCTTGGCAATACTACCTTTTCTTTTCTCTTTTGTTTATCTCGCGAGTTTTTAGGTCTTCCATTTTGGCCTTCTGGCTCATATTTGTCGTTAGGAGCTTTAGACGATGGATTGCTAGATTTAGGCTCTGAATACGGTAAATTCAATTCCTCTAAGAAAACTTTCGTGTCTAGCTGATCTTTAGTTAACGCCAACTTAGCTATGTCATCTTTGTGCTGAGGATTGTAATACGGGCCAGCTTTTGGTGGCTTTGATTTTCCATCGCCTCTGTCTTTTTCTTCTCTTTTCACTCTAACCTTTTCTATACTTGGAATTTCACCAAATCTTTCTAGTATTGTTTCATCCGAAATTAAGCCTCTATCATTTAATTTAATGTAAAGCTCTTTCTGAGTTGACTCATCTGATAGAACTATTTCATCAAATTTTATAACGGCTGGAAGCCTAAAGCCCATAGCCTGCCTGACCATCTCAAGCTCTTTCCTCCAAAATCCAGAAATTATATCTCTACCGTACTCTAATCTTTCCACTAGAGTTTTAAGTGAAACAAAGTTATTGCTATAACCACCGCTAGTACTAGCACCCGTTAAAGTTGGCGGGATGCCCAATCCTGCGTATATACTTGTTAAAACAGGTTGATACTTAGCCTCTCCAAGAAACTTGTAAACTTGAGAGTTAGACTCTTTAAATTGAAGCTCTGGCCCCCAAACGAAATCCATAGTACCGCCACCAACATGACCAGCTAATTGATTTCTAAGTCTTTTTGTTGCGGCAGCAGTTGGAATGATCTTGTGATCTAGGCTACCGAGAGTCCAAAGCCTTACGTTAGATATGGCACCATCAAGTGCTGCAATATCTGCTAGCTTCATTTTTTCAAGCATGATAATGTCGTCCAATATGGCGTATACCATTGGGTTTGCCCAAGCCATCCAGTCGTCTTTTTTGTAAAAGTACATACCAACATCACTTAGCGGTATCTGTCTTTTGCCGCCCTCTAACGCGGATTTTACGTCCGGTGGAAAAATATTCTTGATACTATCGTTAGTCCTGATAGACTCCATCATAGCTTGATGAGTTAGGTCGTTTATATTAAGAACGTAGCTTGGGCCATTGCCACTAAGCCTGCTTGAATTATTTGCTATGTCGATAGCCAAAGGATTTAAAAATTCATAAGACCAAGGTATTACATTTTTAGCGTAATTTTTATTTTGAACATTTACAAAGTTATCGGCAGTAGCCCTTCTTAAAGAATCAGAGGTCTTTTTATTTACCTTTGTCACATTTCTTCTTACTGGCACATTACCGCAACGATAAAGGTAATTTAGAAATCTTTCAGACCTTTCAATTCCATTTACTTGCTTAAACCAAGTTCTGTAGAATTTCTCAATAGTTTTATTTGGGTGATATATATTCAAACCCTGAGAGGAAAAGTCACTCATCAAATCAATAACATTTCTAATTATACCAACTTTGTCATAAGCGGACATGCACTGCTTTATGATTCTTTTCTGTCTTTTGGATATAGATTCGCCGGGGCGAAAGTAGTCGTAATCTGACCTCAAAAATCCAGTTCTTACGGATGTATTAGGCTCTATGTCTAAATAGCTAGTCCTTTGCCTGCTTCCGTAAGCCTGAGCCTTTTCCATTGGCCCGTAATCTTCTCCGACGTTACCAGAAAAAGCATCTTGCCTTTCATCTTCGCTGGCCCAAGTCTTGTACATTACAACTTCTTTTTTGTCTGACATCAACATCTCCGTTTAATAGTAATGGCAATGGTATTGCTTTCAATTCAATACATATACACAAACTACTCCCAATTGTTGATTTTTTCAGTAAACCAGTTTGGACCATGATATAACTTCTCTTTTTCAAAGTTTGATTGAGAATCAACGACAGCAAATCCACCTTGGGTCATATGGTCTACCATAACCTTTTCAGTGGATACTGACCTAGCGGACATATTAGCCATGATCAAAGACGAATACCTATCTTTTCTCATTCTGTTTTTCTTTCCTGCTGCAACCTTAACTTCTGGAGTGTCCCATCTTTCACGACCTGTTGAAGTTTGAGTCATAACAATCATTGAAAGCTCGTCTTTTAATTCCTCTATTTCCATAACGCAGTCTTCAAGTGTGTCATAAACCCTACCAGTGGCATTGTCTTCTTCTGCCGAAAGCCCCAAACTAACAGAGTCAAAGTATGGAAATAACACTCTTCTGTCTTCAAAGTCTTTTCTTAGGCCGTGATTAGCCTCAGCTAACCAACCAGCGTTTGCAAACTGACACATTTTCAAAATATGCAAGCCGGGATGGTCGTCAGTGTCAGCTTCTTTGTCTTCGTTTATTACCGGCCAAATAGGTAGCTCTCCACTGCCTATCTTGTCTTTGTCGTGAAGAGCCTCCATTACCGCGATGCCGCCACCTTGTGCATCTAGGGCTATCTCGGAACATGGGAAAACTTTCATTAGCTGTCTTATTTTTTTAGCACAGTATGAGTAAAAATCGTCCTCATCCACTATTTTCATTTTTAGCTTGTCTTTGTGTTGCTGTCTGTTTGTAGTCCAGCAATGAACAACTTTTCTATGGTCTGGATTTACTTCCAGTACAACTATACTGAAGTTATCAACCTCTGAAGCTGGATCAACACCATAAACGTATTTTTTGCTTGAGCTACCTCTCAGTTGAGATTCAAAGAAAACGTCTCCAGACAGGTGTTTTATTGGGTTTTCCTTAGATGTCGTACATGACTCGATCAAAGACCTTTTGAAGAACCCTTGACTGTCTGTTGTAAAACAAGCACCGTACTCCATATTGTATATACCAGAGTGAATTGTCGCTTTTGCCCTAGCTACCTGACCCTCATCCATGAATCCATCAGCTAATTTCTCTACTGGTATCCTTATAACTGAGTACTCACTCCAATCAAAATCTTCTGGTGGCTCATTACCAAAAACCTCTTTTAGTTTAGACCTAGAGCCTCTACTTTTTACGATGGCACTGTAGCGTCTCCAGTAATCAGCAAAATGATTAAAGTCGTAATAAGCTGTACCAGACAGCACAATCTGGTTTGACTTTTCTTGAATTCCATTGATTTCTTCTTTAAGTTCGATTCCTAGCTGTTTAGCTCTTTTTGCTTTAGCTTTGCTTTTAACCTTTTCTATAGGCGATGACGCAACGATAGCAAAACCAGCAACAACATTTTCAAAAATCTCTCTAGGAATAGACGCAAATTCATCTGCTATAATATCATTAGCACGCTGACCACGAATCTTGCTGCCGTCACCTAGAGGTAAGCAGGTTATAGTGCTTTGATTAATGTGCATAACACATCTGTCAACATCTCTTCTTGGGCCACTTTTGCTGTCACATAAATCTCTCAAGACTGGTGCATTTTTCCAGATAGTATCCATATACTCAAACAAAACCTTGGACTGCCTAAAGGCCGCACCCACAATAATTATTTTCCTTCTAGGCATAAACAATGCCCGCAATAACGGATAAACAGAAAGCAAGAACGACTTACCCATACCACGAGTACCAATCAATAATGGAAACTTTCTATTCCACAACTCTTCTAGGGTAAGTGCTTGAAATGGGGATATTTCAATATTTAGTATGTATTTACAAGCGAAAGAAAAATACTGGGGTTGCATCATCAACCAAGCAACCCGCTCTAACAATTCCTCTCTATCATTACAGTCGGATATAAATGTCATAGGATTGAAAATAGTTGACTCGTCTACGTCTATCCCCAACCAAGCATCTTCTAATTTTTGCAAGTCTGTTATCATTCGTNCACCTCGTCGCAAAGCCCGTAATGTACTGCNTCTGTAGCGTTCATAAACCAGTCACCTTTTGCATTTAACATTTTATTCATAGATGACATTATGGTTGTTGTGTCTTTCCCCGACCAAGCCTCGGAATTGCTACAAACCTCAGCGTAAATCGACATCATCCTTTTATCGCAATAATCTTCCCATTTCGCCCACTGCTTGGCTGGTATTCTGTCTCTGTGACCTATGCCTGTTGACCCCTTGTGGATCAACCAACAGCAATTAGACATGGTAATTCTTTTGTCTGCTGCTTGAGGTATAATACTACCCATAGAAGCGGCTACACCGTGGGTAATAACGCTGATAGGGCATGGGGAGCATTTTATCGCGTCGTATATAGCATAACCAGACTCTTCATCTCCACCAATATTGAACTGATGAATCTCTATTTCGTTATCACTAGAGTTTTCAAGGATATGAAGATTTTTAATAAAAGTATTAGCCATTCTCCAATCTGTCCCCGGGTCACCCTCATCTGAACCGTAAGAAGAGTGAAGGTATATTTTCCTGTTCTTTATAGATAGGGAGTAATCGTGAACCTGTTCGGTTTCATCGTGGTGTATTTTCCACTCTGGGCGACTATCACCTTTCATACGCTCTCCCGTTTTTAGAATTTGAAAATCTTTGCTTTACCTAATTCCTTGCCGTAGACATCAAAAAGATCGGAAAGCCTTTTAAATATGCTATTGCAAATCAAAAAAGCGTTATTCTTATTGTCACAAAAAATAACATTAACATTGTATCTTATGCTTATTTCCATTAGAGACTTTATTAAGTATTTTCCTGTTATCTTGGTTTGCTCAACAACCTCAAATCTTTTAAATTTAGGTAAACTAAAAGACTCTGCTGGCTTCTTGTATATATCTTCATATAGCTGAAAAAAATTACGAATATCCTTTATCTCATAATAATCGTACAATACACGCTCTTGAGGACTCAATAAACTAAATGGATAATCTATAACATCTGAAGCAGAAAATTCTAGCAGGATAAAACGAAAATCAAAATCTTTCATTCTTTCCATTTCTGCCTGAAAAGCCTTTTTCTTTTTACCTAGATTTGTTGCTATTTCAGTTACAGACCCCTTCCTCTCAACGCAAACCAAGTCTTCACAGCCCTTGATGGTATAGTCGCCAGTTTTCATTGTGGCGACTTCCATACCTTCACACCTATCGTAAGGAGAAAAAAACCAACCGTCTTGTTCTCTGGTGTCTTTTATGACCGTGTATTTTGGTTTAGATTTTGCCATTAAGTATCCTTAGCTCCATCAAAGTCCACGCAGCCATCTTCGCACTCTTCAGACTCACAAGTCTCTTCACATTGATCTGCTTCTGACTTTGGTTCTGGTGCTGGTGCTGGAACGACTACCTCGACAGGTGCCTTGACTTCTTCTGTTTTTTCTTCGTTGAAGACATCCAACTCTGTTGGTCGAGAATCTCTGACAAACCTTAGCTTTCCTTTGTTTCTTTCTTTTTTGTATTTTTCGTACAATTCCATATATCGGTCGCTATCAACGCCCTCTAGGTAAACAGACTCTCCCGCTTTCAATCCGTCAATCTGGGCATCAAAAGTATCAGACGAAGATTGGTCTAGACTGCTTGTAAAGAAATTTTTCATTTTTTACCTTTCTTATTTTTTGATATTTTAACTTTTTCGTTAAAGTAAGACACGTAATGCGATTCTTTTCCGGTCACATCCTTATGGCATTGATGACAAAGCGTTATTCCGTTGTCAGGATCGTACCTAAGACTAGCCGAGGAAGACCACTTTATAATGTGATGAACTGCCTTCCAAGTCCTTCTATTGTTATTATTACACATTTGACACGTAAAATTGTCTCTTTTTAGTACTTCATTGCGAAAATTTTTATAAGCTGGGTCATTGTAGTTTCTTTTCATTATAAATCACTGTCTACCATTCTGTGCACCAAGTCATTAAAACTGACCTTTCTTCCCCAACCCAAAGCTCTTTCTGCTTTAATTGGAATACCTAAAAGGTGATCTACTTCCGATGGACGATAAAACTTCGGGTCGATCACTACAAGATCGCTCCAATCTTCGATTCCCACCCTAGAAAAAGCCGCGTCTAGGAAGTCTCTGACTGAATATGTCTCACCCGTAGCAACTACGTAATCATCAGCTTCTTCTTTCTGTAACATAAGCCACATAGCGTTTACATAGTCTTCTGCGTGACCCCAGTCTCTTTTTGCGTCTAAGTTGCCCAATCGGAGGTTTGGAAATTCTGGGTCACGTCCACTTCTAACAAACTCCCCAATCCACTTGGTAATCTTGCGGGTAACAAAGTTTTCTCCTCGTCTTTCGCTTTCATGGTTGAACAAAATCCCACAACTTCCGTGGATTCCGTAACCTTCTCTGTAATTTCTCACAAGGTGGTGGGCCGCTAGCTTGGCAATAGCATAAGGGCTTTGAGGTATAAACTCAGTGTTTTCGTCTTGATATTTTTTCACTTCTATTTCGTCATAATTTTTACCAAACATTTCACTGCTACTTGCTTGATAAAATCTTATGTCATCTTTTCGCGGCGAGTATCTGATTGCCTCTAAGATATTCAATACTCCAGCGGCAGTAATATCCCAAGTNAGGCTTGGCTGCTTGAAGCTCGTACCAACGTGGGATTGAGCNGCAAGATTGTAAATTTCGTCTGGCTCATATTCCGATATTAGCTTGTTGACAGAAAAGCCATCCGTAATATCACCCTCTGCGATATTAATTTTTGGCAGGATGTGGTTAATTCTCTCAGTTGTGCTTACACTAACTCGTCTAGTGACTCCTGTCACTTCGTATCCTTTTTCTAGTAAAAGTTCTGCTAGATATGATCCGTCTTGTCCTGATACTCCAAATATTAAAGCTTTTTTATTCAATGCTCTTGTCCTCTCTTATTACTGTTTCCGGTGTTAAAAACGGTTGGTCCACCATTCCGTCTTCATATTTTGTAAACTCACTAAGCCGTTCTTTCTCTCTGATGTGAGCTAGTCTCATTTTCTCCATGTCGATACCTATCTTGTTTCGAAACATAGGATTGCTATCTATTTCTTTGATTATTGATGCGAATGTTTGCTTTGAGTCCTCAATCGCTCTTATCCGCTGCTCTCTGGTTCCTTTCAAGTCTTTTAACATAGTAGCTTTTCGAGCCTGTAAATCCTTGTAGTCTTTTGAGAGAGTTTCTTGGGATGCTCTTAGAATCGCCACTTGCCTTTCTAAGTTGATAACTAAATCCATGTCTCTTTGGTCGATGTCTCTGCTTTTCTCAGCTAGAATCACCCGCTCCGTCTCTGCTATGTCTTGTTGATTGGATCGTTGTGATTTTAAAATCCTATTCATTAGAATCTCTAACTTGATCGTATCAATGATTTGAATTTCTTCAGTATGAAAAACATCGTCACGAAACTGACTCCACATTTTTTTGAAGTGAAATTCGAACATTTCCAGTTCTTCTGGAGAGAATTGATTATTCAAGTCTTTGTAATAAGGCTTCGACTTTAATTCATTGGCAACTTCGGCCTCTTTTTTTTGCTTTGGAGAAAACCCAACGTGTTTGCCTATCCAGTCGCGAATAGAATCAGGGTCTCTGTCTAATTCAATGGCAATTGCTTCAGGGGAAAGAACCTCGGCGTTCGCCTCGATAAATGCTTTCTCCTCCACTGAAAATCTACCCTTCTTCATCACTGTCCCCCTCTGGGTCTATTTCTGAGTACTCTGAGTCTAAAATAGACCTTATAACAGATATAATGTCTGACTTTCTCTTTTTTAGCAGGAAAGAGTTCGATCTTAACTTTAAATAATCTTTTCTCATATTGGATGGTAGCCTTTCATCTATTAAGTCTAACATCTCTTTGAAGTGTGCTTGGTTTACTACTTCTTCTTTATCACACAATGTATACAGGTGCTCAAAGCTCATTGGTTCGAGAATACTTCTTTTTCTCTCTTGTGCTTTCTGGGCGTTACCATAATCGTATCTATAATAATTATCTCTTTTAAAGTTCTTCAATCTGTTGTTCATATGGGTGTACAAAAAGTTCTCAAGCGGCCTAACTTTGTCATATCTACTTAGGCACTCCATCCCAATCAAAAATGCTTCTTGTTCTATGTCATCAGCTTGGTACGAAGCGAATACGTATTTGTGTGAAATCTTTTTAGCAATAGAAGTGATGGTCTCTATTACTAATTCTTTGTCTAATCCTTCAGGAATTTCCATTTTCTAATTCATCTTCCTCTTTGAAGTTATCGCTACCCCACAGGCCACCCTTTGAATCAAACACTAAAGGTGTTTCTGGGTCAGGAATAGATAGTTCTTTGGCTACCTGTTTCTCTAATTGTGCTGTAGACTTAAATCTTACATCAGTTTTAATTTTCTTTGTCATTGTGACTCCTTACATGTTATTATATACCTACTTACGGGTATTCTACACATTTGTCTGCTAAATACTGCTGAACTATTTAATTATATACACGTTATAATATGATGATTAGGAGAAAATTGCACACATATGTTTCGAATTCTGATCAATCAGGTTCGAGTCTGGGGAGATTGGATAAGACATTATAGAAATTATTTCTGAGTTGTGTTTGAACCACCCCCGCACGCGGCGACTATAAAGGTGAAGTGTCTTACAAACAAAAAACTTCGATATTTCAGACAAAATGACCAAATTAGACTGGATTAGGCTTGCAATGTCTACCGATATGTATATAATAGAAGAATAAGAAGTTAATCAATACCCCGAAAGGTTTACCATGTATTCTAAATTCGATATCATTGACGAAGCAGTACCAACACACCAGCCGACCGCTGCTGACTTAGCAGACTACAACGAATGGCTTGAACAAAACGAATCAAGGTGGGATGGCATGGATATTTACCTAGATTTTATTTTGGGAAAATCTGAAAATAAGCTGGATTAGGCTTGAAGTTTATTCCGATACCTGTATAATAGAAACATAAGAAGTTAACAACGACACACGATCTTGAAAGGATCAACATTATGAACATTAAACTAGAACTAACAACAAGCTTGACACCAATGGTTTTAACCGGTGCTTATGTTGGAAAGCAGCACGGCAACAAGGTTATCTTCGGTGATCATCGTGGTGAACCAACCGTTATCATGCAAGATATGATCAGATCATATAAAATCTTAAATAAAACTAGAAAGGCTAGTGAGGTTGATATGAGCAACTATATCGCAAAGTATGGTTCCGCTGCTGAGTAAGGGTTCAACCCGCAAGCCTTGCCTTAGTCGCAAGCATAGGTGGCGACCTATTCAAGATACGCATTTTTAAATTTTGTTTTTTGTTTTAAGGTTTGATATGATTTTATTTGAGTGTTCCGATTGTTTGACCGAGTGCTATTCGGACGAAGTAGTTTGCAGTTCGTGTGGTGCCGACCTAACCGGCGAAGTGGACGCGTCGGATTACGATTACGATGACGACGATGGGCAACCATCGGAGATGCAGGAATGGCATGACTTTGATCCCGATTGTTAGTCGGCAACGCAAACCCTTTGATGGTAACAACTAAGGGCGGCGGGCCCGGCCCCGACGACGTAAGTCCTTGGTATCAAACGACTTACGACAATCAAAGATAAATCAGATATTCTTTAAAAATATTTGAGATAGTGACCAGATGTGTCACTGCTATGGGCGATAATATATATATGAGAGAAACAAACAACATCAAAGGACACGACATGATTAAATTCGCAATAAGTGAATGGGCGTTAATTATTTCTTTATATATTTGGATTTTATATATGGCAGTGACCTAACGTGTCGCATGGTATGGTATACTATATATAAGAAGTTAACACAAAGGAAAATTATGACAAATACAGATTTAAACGTTTACATCTCACTCGCGATCACTTTATCAATTATCGTTGGAATTATTTCACATTACTTTTCAGAATAAATAAACTATTGACCTAACGTGTCACCGCCATAGAGGATAATACATATATGAGAAACAACAACAACAACAAGGCAACAACCATGAGACTTCAAGACAAACAAAAACAAGCAAGGGAAACATTCTGGATGGCATGGCTTATCAATAATATTCATGGTTATGATAACGACAACCATAACGATGAGTTCAGGCAAGCGGTTCGCGATGCTATCAAAGCATTGAGAAACTTACGAAAGTTTTTCTAGATTATTGACAATCGTGACCTAACGTGTCACACACCTATGCTATAATACATATATAAGAAATTAACAAACACTACTACTAAAGGTAAACATTATGACTAACGAAAAACACTTTGACGTTCTAGCTTGTGATCCACGTTTCGGACACAAAGAAACAACATTCAGAAGCGTACCCGCTTCGCAGCTAAAGCAAAATGACAGCGGGGAAACTCGATTGTTCATTAATAACTTTTACCCTTCAGTAGAAGTAATCACTGCGACCCTAGTGGATGCCGACAATGGTCGAAGCTACTTTGACAAGTACGGTACTGCTAACGAATAAGGGCTTGACCCGAAAGCCCCGCCTAGTCGCGGGCATAGCTGGCGAGCTATTCCAAGATACGCATTTTTATTTTTAAAACCCTGAAAGGATAAATATTGTGGCAAACTCAAGACACACTTACAACGGATGGAAGAACAGGGAAACTTGGTTGGTTCGCTGTTGGTATGGCGATAATTGGGATTGCGTCGAAGATGTACGCGTTACCGAAATTATACTCGAAGAAGAATATGAAAACCTCGGGAATGGTATCTTGCGTGATATGATTAACTGGGAAGCTATCGACTGGAGAGAGCTACGATCACACGTAGCCAACGAAGTTGCAGAACGGATGTAGTCGCAAACCGATTGCATGTAGACATATCAGGGTTTTCCGATATGGCGGGCCCGGCCTCGACGACGTAAGTCCTTGGTATGTAAAGGGTTACGTCAATCTAAAGTATTTTGACCTAACGTGTCACCAAGCTGTTGATATCAGGTTTGTCTTACCTTATCAAACCTGATTAGCTTTAGTGTCAGTGGGTCAGTCAGCCATAAGGTATTTTATAATTTAGTCGGCAGATTGACCTAACGTGTCACTAGGGTGGACGATAATATAGATATAAGAGACAACAAACAAGAAAGGTTTGCTATGATTAAGTTTGGCATTGACGAGTGGTTGATAATTATTATTTTATATTTCTTTATTGTACGGTGTTTATTCGTTTGACAAACAGAGTGCTGTATGGTAAAATCTAGTATATCAAGACAGAGTTTTTAAGAAAGAGTTTAAGATGATTGACTGGTCACAAAGCAAAGACCCAAGAAGCACAAAGCAACTAATCGAAGATGGTATGCGAGTCACGCAGGAAACGGTTGTTATTCCTAACGAATGGCTACCAGAAGAATGGCACGATAAAAAACGTGGTGGTCGCACACTAGCTAGACTCAATAAGATATGCGACAAGAAAGAAGGGCTATCGGAATACAAGAAGAACAGAGCCGCCAGAGCTAGAAACATAGAAGCGTATCGCCAACAGTTCGAGCAAGAAGGAAGGTTCGATTACGATCAAGAACGCAATGAAGATAAATTATATGCCAACCAACAGGCTTGGTGTCGGTTTTGCCCATCAATTGATTTAGATAGTGAGTAAGTTTATATTATGAAATTTGTTTTAAAAAGACAGTCAACAAATTCAACATTAGTTGTGGACGCGAGCAAAACGCTTAACGCATTGGAAAAAGAAATATTTAAAATGATGGTAATCTGTGCCCAGTCCAGAAAAATTACCCACATACCAGAGGAGCAAGAAAGGGAAGTAGAAAATTGTAAAGAGATATTTTATAAACGGCTACGGGAAGAAGCCGAACAGCAATTGAATATGGCAGGTAAAGATTGGGACTTCGAAGATATTATAAAGGGTGATCTATGATTTTTGTTTGGTGTTGCGTGTGGGTTACTTTACTTTTAATATGCAGACCGATTAGGTCTTGACAAAAGGGCGGGGCCCGGCCCCCGGACCGTAAGTCCTTGGTATCAAAGGAGTTACGTCAATGTGGCATAATTTAAAGTTTCTTTTTTAGGTGGACACACGGGAAACGTGAAAATGATTGATAGCACGCATTTAACACGGTAAAAACCGAGGTGAAAAAAACGGATTACTCTTTTCTGAAATCGAGCTAAGTACTTGCTACGTAACGAGTTACGACTTTCATTTGACTGCTCAGGTATAATAAGGTGTAAGAAGGAAAAAAGGAAAGAAACTTCTAACAAAGTAAAATTAAAATATTGATAATGACCTAACGTGTCACGCCCATAGACGATAATAATAGTATGGCAAAAGAGAAGCAGAACTGCTATAACAACTGCACTTGAAGCGGAACAAGTAAACAACCGCCCAACAAAACAATTTTTACCCGATCTCGAAAGGATCAACATTATGAGCAACTTTAAACACAAAATGCAAACCAAGACAGATTCGATGCGATTGTTTCGGACTTACGACGAACTCTTGCAATGGAGCGTGAACAATCCCGACATAAGAATTGTCAAGGGTGATCACGATGCCAGAACCGGAGTTACGACTTGGAACGTCCCGCAATGGGATGAGGTCAGGGCAGATTACTGCGAAGCAAAAAAAGCCGACTGCATACGCTACGGCTCAAACTAACGAGACAAACGGCAGCCCAAACAAACCCGATCTTACTGTCGAGATCATCCACTTAACATAAAGGCTTTAAACTCCAATGAAGTAATACAGGTCGAAGCCCTCAGACGCCTGATAGGTTCGTGAGGTAGACCGCAAGCAACTATCAGGGCTTTCCTTGCAAGGGGCGTCGTCGTGACGGCAGGGAAAGTATACGAAACTTGGCGAAGTATAAACGCCAATTCAATATGTCCCTATAGTTTATTGGTTAAAACATAATCTCCAGCTAAGTCAGTATGATCGCTGACGATACAAGGAAAAGTGGCCTTTCTAGAAAGTTAACTAGCCCATTGGTTTGATCACCGATGACACGTATCAGGTTGGATACAAGATTAAGAAAGCGGTTCGATTCCGCTGTGGGGCAGCACATAACGAGAACGGGGCGTCAGATTCGCAATAGCGGAAAGACTAACAACGCCCACAAGCCGGAAACGGTGGCGGTTAGTAGTGTTAGCAAAATCAAGGGCTTGACCCGAAAGCGTAGCCTAAGTCGCTACCATAGCTGGCGAGCTATTCAAGATACGCCAACACAATGACGTAAGTCCTTACAGGGTAAGGGTTTGCGGCCGGGGGCCGGGCCCCAGCGTCGTAAGTCGTTGGTATATAAGGACTTAGGTCAATATGAAAAAAGATTATAAAAACACAAATATATACTGGATTTATATTTGCAATCTAGTCGATATAATATACAATGGAAGCATGTGAGACGGTGACAGGGTGACCCCAAGCGTATCGACTGGGACTAGCAGGGGTGCTAGACAGGTTGACGTGACCACCCATCTTAACTTGGGGGTATCCTATTGTTGTCTTACCTTAACAATTAAGACTTAAACCTATTTACCAGTGTCAGCAAAAGACGGAAAATTTTATTAAATTATATTTAAGTTTTCCACTTGCAAGTGACGATAACTATAGTATAATCAAAGAGTTCAGTTTCGAGTTTTAACCCAAGAGAAAAAAGATGAGTTCAGAAAAAGTTCAAGTTTGGGACAATCGTTGCGTTTTGAGCGATTACGTTTACGCTACCGAAGAAGCGAGTTTGTCTATTGCTTCTGGTGCTGCCTTGATTGGTTACCTATGGAACAATTCCAAACCAATGCGACCAAAGGGTTTGGTTAACAGTGTTAACAAAGATGCTCACAATGGTAGTACAGTTTTGGCAATGCAGGACGCTATTGATGACGCTTGCAATTTCAGTTGGAATCGGCGTGATGCGGAATACAAGAATTTCCGCTACGCTTTGGATACAAGCAAGCCACGAGGTCGTAAACTTCGAAAATGTTTCAGTTAATTAGTTGACAAGTACCAAACGGATGGTACAATCTATAGTGTTGAGAGTTTTTAGTTTTTTTTAGGAGAGTCCAGAATGGTAGATTTCTACAACAAGCGTAACGAGCGTAAAGTTTCTTTCAAGTACCCAGTTAACGGTACTCGCAACATCCTTCGCAAAGTCGATGGTGTTAAGTTGGCTTCGTTCACCGGCCCCGGAGGTCGGGGCATCACCGTCCAAGAAGGGGACGGAAAAATTCGGTCGGTATCCGTCCGAAAGATCGTTCAATACTAACATGGACTCGGTGGCTGAGTAGCCCGCTGGCAACGTACTGCCTTTCTTTTTCTTGTTCTTTTAAGGTGTGAGTTATGCAGAAGTTAGGTTTAGGTTGGCGTGTAATGGGTGGCAATGATATCGTTGTTGCAATTAGCCGACAAGGTGTCACCCTTTCCAACGGTGGTTTGCTTTCGGATATGGATCGGGCAACTGCCGAAACTACTTTATTCGTGAAGGATTAGAGTTCTGGACTTGGGGCGAGGGGGTGAAGTTGTTAGAATTCCCTCGCCTCGATGTTTTACCGTCGATTGACGTAAGTTCTTTGGGTTCAAGGACTTAGGTCGTCGGCCCCGGCCCCCGCCGTGACACGTTAGGTCACAAACAGGCTATAAATTTATTTTATTTATTTATTTATTTTTGGGGCTTTTTCTCAATATTGGGCTTGAAATTGACGATAACAATAGTATAATCTTAGAGTAACCAACACTTCACCACACAGAGGCAACCATGATTAAGTTTTCCAAGGGCAATGTAAAATTACAACGTCTAAAGTCCGTCCCTTCTCTTGCTCAATACTTCACCAAAACAGGTCGATCAACCAAGAAGGTTTATTCGTTTGACTTGTTATCTGGTTTTTCGTGTCCCTTCGCGGATAAATGCAAGTCTAAGGTCGTCAAGATCAACGAACGTCGCAAAGTTGTAGACGGTGCGAATTGTGAATTTCGATGTTTCTCTGCATCTCAAGAGGCTACCTATACCAACGTCTACAATTTACGTAAAGGTAATTTCGACGCGATGCGTGCAATCAAGAATCGTTCTGGCATGGTTAAGTTATTACTTGACAAACTACCGAAGGACGCTGGCGTGGTTCGAATTCATGTTGCTGGCGACATGTTTAACGCAAGATATTTTGATGCTTGGATGTTGGTTGCCGTAGCCAATCCGAACGTATTGTTTTATGCTTACACAAAGTCGTTAAGGTATTGGGTTGATCGTCTCAATCTAATTCCCGACAATTTTGTTCTAACCGCTTCGCGTGGTGGTCGTGAAGATCATTTGATAGACCAAAACAATCTTCGTGAGTCCGTCGTGGTTTACAGTGAATCAGAAGCGGAAAAACTAGGTTATGAAATCGACCATGACGATAGCCATGCTGCCGACCCAACCAAGCGTAACGAGTCATTCGCGTTATTGATCCACGGCATCCAACCGAAAGGCTCAAAAGCTGCCGACTCAATCAAGAAGTTGAAATCCGAAGGTGTTGAATTTGCATATAGCAAGAAAGGCGGGAAGGGTGATTGAATGAGGAGTTAACTGTTTTAGTGTGCGTTATTGCAGGGGTAGTTTCTGGTTTATTTAAAAGGTGAATTAATGTTGTTAAAAATTTAACATATCTTTTTGAACGTTTCGCGGGGCGTGTTGTGGTGGCACGTCCCGCATTTTTGCCCGATTGACCTAAGTCCTTGGTGTGTAAGGAGTTACGGCTCCGGCCCCGGCCCCGCGTGACACGTTTGGTCACTGATAGCAGATAAAATTATATTGTCTTTTCTTGTGAAATAAGGTTTGAAAGCTAAAGGTTTCGTTTGCAATTGACGATATATAATGTATACTGGTAGAGTTAACAGTTTGTTCTTAGGAGATTTTTAAATGGGTTTAGATCAATACGCTTATGCTCGCAAAGGTGAGCCAAAAATTGAAACCAGTGAAATTGAGTACACTGATGCCGAAGGTAATACCCAGAAGGAAACCCATAAAGAAGTTATCTTCGAGGATCAGATGGAGCTTGCCTACTGGCGTAAACATCCTAACTTGCAGGGATGGATGGAACAGCTTTGGCGTGATAAGGGTAACGAAGGTGAATTCAACTGTGTCGATGTTGATTTGACTGATGCCGATCTTGATCGACTTGAAGCAGATATTAAGGGGAATAACTTGCCAGATACAGGAGGCTTCTTCTTTGGCAGTAACTCGGACGATTGCTACAAAGAAGGCGACCTAGACTTTATCCACGATGCCCGTGAACATCTTTCAATGGGTTATAAAATTGTGTACACTTCTTGGTGGTAAGTAGATTAAATTTGACTTTCGCAATCCACAATATATAATGAGTTAGTTCCCAATTTAACTTAGAGGTAAAAATGAGTAGTATCCCAAGAATCACACTTGGCAAAGGTTGGCTCGATCAGTTATCCAAGCTATGCAATCCAATCAAAAGCGTGGACGTTTACAAGAATTTACATAAAGGTTGCTGGAGTGTTCGGCAGGCTGGTAAGGTCGTCGCTCACATAGATTACATCTGCTTGAAGAATTGTAACTTAAAGGTTGGTGAAAAGGGTCGTGATCGTGTTCGCAAGGAAGGTGTTAAAAATGTTCACGCGTTTGTACGTGGGTTTCTTCCTAAAAGTTGGGATGAAATGAATAAATGGGAAACCTTTTTAGAAAAAGAACACGGTTACGAATGTCATGAAGTTACTTACAATCCCTACGAGAATGATACGTTTGTGTCTCTAGAAGATGATTCAGAAGTTAAAGTTTCTCCGCTGGTTGACTTGGATAGCTGTGAATTGTTTGGCAATGTAGTGGCATGGGTGTGATCATGAGAAATACAACAAGGGCGATAACCGGAGCTTGTGCGTTGGCCGATGCTGCGAAAAAAGACTTAGAACAGTATGGAGACGAACAAAAACACGTTATACAAAACATGGTAAAAACTTGCTTGGTTAGTCTTAAACCAGCAGTTGGCGACCTTTGGCTGTTGATGTGTGCAATGGATGAAAGTGAGAACGATTATAGTTTGCAGTTGGAAAACTTAAACTATCATTATAGGATAGGCCAAGACGTATTGGAAGAACTTGAGCAGATTGCTGGTAGTGGTCATCATTAAAAGGTGCATTGGAGAATATATGAAAGGCGTAGAAAACATTGATAAGTTTAATCAATTTGTTGAGAGTGTTATTCGTGAGGATGGCACCTGCGAGATAGTTATGCAGGCAAACAAGCGTATCGCGGTATTTGAGACTGAGACAATATGGCTCGATGAGTCTGATAATTCTTTCGACGGGTTCGTTGGTTGGTGGGATGATGACCATAGCCAAATGACCCTTGGGGTTACACCTTATGAAGTTTACTGCGATATGCCATAAGTCCTTTGCCCGCAAGGGTTTAGGGCTGCGGCCCCGGCCCCGAATTTTCGTAAGTCCTTACGCCCCAACGACTTACGTCAAAAAAAAGTCACAAATAATTATTTTTATTTTCTATGGCTTTTTTCTAATGATAGGTTTGCAATTGGTCGATAATTATGTATAATGAGTGAGTTAAGTTTTTTGTTTGATCTTGAAAGGATCGCATTATGAGTTCTGTTTCTGTTTCTGATGTTTCTTCTTCCGTTCGTTCTGCTTTCGACTTTACAGTTGATAAGTTCCCGTTATTCGGCCCAGATAATATGTCCACCGATCAATACGGTTTGTTTCGTTCTGATACTGGGTATCTGACTGGCGTAAAATCCATTTCTAAGCAGTATGTTCCGCATACGACTGATGACGTTTGTGCGTTGGTCGAGGCCGCATCTACTGCCTTCGGTGGCGAACTTGACCTTAAAACGCATTGGCGTAACGGTCATTATGTCGAGATTAATCCTACGCTTGAAATGCGTAAATCGGTTTATGGCACTGAGGACGCTATTTGGCCGCGTATCATGTTGCGTGGTGGGTTCGATGGCAAGGGTTTCAAGGCCACTATGGGCTACTGGCGTGACCTATGCCTGAATATGTCGATGCTCGAAACGGTCGAATCGACTAGCGTTTCTATTCGTCATTCCTCTAATTTGCGTTCGAAAATGGATGAACTTATTCATTCATTCGAGGGGCTTAAAAACGGTTGGGACAATCTAACCGAGGTTGCCGCGAATATGCAGTCTCGGACGGTGAACCGACTGGATTACGTTCGGGAGGTATTCGCTGACCGTATGCCATCTGAGGAGCAATTGACTTTGCTCGCCATCAATCCCAATGCCAAAATTCGCGGTTTGGCGGTATGGGATAAGATGTTGAAGTCGATGCAAAATCGTCTCGATGATGAATCTCGACGTTCGAACCGTAAGGTTGGACGCGAAGAAGTTTCCGCATGGGAAGCCTTCAACATGGTTCAAGGTTATGTGCAACACGATGCACAAGCAAAGAACGGTTTCAAAGATCAGTTCAGCCGAATTCTACGGGCTGCAAATGATCGCCATGTGAAACGTGCCGCTCAACTCGCTATGTCCGCATAGCATTGTTGATCCTTTCGAGACCCCGTCCCACTGTGGGGCGGGGATTTTCTTATTTTGATTGGGGATGGCTTATGGAAAGCGGAGAGGTCACTATCCTAGTTTTTATTTTCTCGACACTGTTTTATTCTGTGAAGGACTTTATAAACTGGGGTTAACTGGGAACGGTCACATTGTGGCCGTTTTTTTTATTATTTTGAACTTTATGGTAGATTGACGTAAGTCCTTTGATACCAAGGGGTTACGACGCGGGGGCCGGGCCCGCCCTACCCTTCACGTAAGTCCTTATATACCAACACTTTACATCATTTTTTATTATTGTCCAGCGGGGCAGGGGGGTTGACAATGGTCTTTCCTAATGTATTATGAATGGGGTGGGTTCTTAGAGTCAGCTAAAATGGTACATATTGCCTCCATTAGTTTCTATGTGGCGGGAACTTGTACCGAGTCCCTCCCAATCACTTCGTATTCGTTGCTTGTGTGACAGTCAGCGAGATCGAGCAGTTTGTCTTTCCCTATTAATCCCGATTTGCTGCTTGTGTGACAGTCAGCGAAACTGGCCTCATGTCGCCCCCGTTCTTTTCTGATTGGTGGATAATGTGACAGTCAGCTAAATCAGTACATAAAAAAATCCCATAAGAAACTAAACAGAATCTTACAGGAAAATTTAAAAATATAAACAATAACTATCTTTGTATTGTATCTTATTGTATGTACCAAAACCCCAACCAACAAAACTATTTGTCTTGGCTCTTCTTCTCTGATTTGTGGCTTATGTAACAGTCAGCTAAAGTCACTCATTTGTATCTATTGTAAAAAAATCAATTGCCCACTGTAATAAATATTTGCCCATTACTTGTAAAATTAAATTAATCAACATAGTGTCAATCCAACCAAATTTTTGAGTTTTATAGTTGGCTTCCCAAGTCTTGAACTTTTTCTCTTGCTCTAATTTTTGTCTTTCAAAACTTTCCATCAAAGCATTGAATTGTTCAATTTTCAAAATCCCACCATGAGATCGCCCGGCTTCATTTATTTGTTGAGATGACAAAGCACACTTTTCATGATAAGATTTTATTGTAGATTCTAATTTTGGATCGTTCAAAAAGACAGCTTCGAAATGATGCAACAGAAACATATCGACCCAATCGTTCCCCATTCGATTCCTGAGAGTCGCGAGTGCAGTCCTGCACCTCCAACTTTGACGCTTAAAAAAGTCCGTAACTACAGCACGTTCAAAAGTTCTCATGTTAGTTTTCTCCATGTTTTTGAGGGTTTTGTATAGTTTCACCACTAGGGAAGTATAAACTTTGAATATTTATTTTAGCAAGAAAGAGTGAAATGTTTGTTTTATGTATCTTTTTACGTGTTTTGCTGTATTTTGTTAAACTTTGTATGTTTTTACAGTGGGGGAGATACAAACTACTCTCTGCTAAACAATTTATGAACTGAGATATGAAATTTATTTGTCTTAGAACACCTTATAATAGCATAATTTGTGACCATCTGCCACTATATTATTCAGTTTTATGCTTATTTTATCAGTATTTAATGTATTTGAGTCAATTTTGGGGTTTTTTAATGATTACTTATCGCTTCTGGACGAGGTTTAATCATAATAATCCAAATCCATCTTTCTCTATTTTATCTTCCTTATTGTCTTTATATATATTGTAGTTATTGTATGTGTATATTACATTGTTATTTGTTATGTTTTATTATAATTTCTATCCTTATTAAAGGTAGTATCATACCCCATAATTTATAGTTAAAATACTCTGATTTAAGTGTGCTATACGGGTTGTTTAAATGCTATTATATTGTGAGTATTCTAAACGTGTGGTAATTTAATGGGAGAAAAAAGATATTTTATGAACAAAAAAAACAAAAAAGAGAAAACATGCAAATCCTGCATAGATTGCAATCAACCAACAAACGATTATTATCCAGTATTTTCTAATAGAGGCACAGTATACAGGTGCGTTGAATGTTACGAGCTTTGGCTTACACGATCAACCAGAGTATGTACCAGCAAGGATATTGAGTCAAGCACAGAGTTCAGAAACAGAGCATTATAGGATATAAATTTAGGACTTCAATTACCCCAACCACGGAGAGTCCAATGAAATTATTAAAATTTTTAATCCCATTACTTGTATTGGTTCTACTTGTCACATCAATCAAACCAAACAAAAACAATCTTGAAATACAAAGAGTTGTTTTAGAAACCCAAAAAGAAACAGACAACAAACAAGAAGAATCAAAGAAAACTCAAATGCTTTATTTCGGAGCAACATGGTGTCCACCCTGCAACAAAATGAAACAACTTTTTAAAGACCCTGAAGTTAAAAAAGAACTTGACAGGCTAGATTTCAGAATGTATGATGAAAGTATCGACAAACCAATGTTCAAGAAATTCAGGATAACCAAGTACCCAACCACAATATTTCAAGCAGAGGGAGCGATTACCACTCGCTATACTGGTTATATACCAAAATCTATTTTTCTAGAAATCTTGAGAGATATTAAAGATTAAGATTGACAAGGGCGATATCAAAGGTATACTCAGGGTGTGCCTTTTTTATTTAACCAACATTAGGATTAACCACATGGACAAACAAGAACAAAAAGCATTTGCCTCGGCTTTCGACTCCTCGCTGTCTTCACTAACAGATATCGACTCCGAAACTGTAATTGAATATCTGGAGAACCTGAACGATCCTGAGTGGTCAAACCCAGTAATAATGTTGAAGTACTCTCTGCGTACAGCGGACACAATTGATGAGGCCATACTTTTATGGGAGGCCGCTAAAAAGTTTTCACAAGGAATAAAATGAAGATAATTTTGTTGACATTGTTTTATTGTATGTTATGCTGGGTGGGGATGTGGGCTTTTCTAATGCCATCTCGCTCAAGCGAACTAAATGCCGATTACAGGAACGAGGATTGGAATGAGTGAGATTTGGACAGAAACAAAGTTCAACGAGAGCAAAAAGTTACAAGAAAAAGTTATTCGGTATGCTTTAGTGTTTCTCAAAGCTAACTTTGAAGAAGAAGATGCTGAAGATTTAGGTGTTGACTTTGATGTTTTGGATGGTACGCTTGGTAGACTTATTAAGGAAAGAGAAGAGCAATGATCAAAAGAAATAAAAACCCAGTAGAATCCGTAAAAGAACTCGTGGCAAAAGCACAAGCATGGGATGCCATGCAGAAGTCATGTGAAGAAAACCCAACAAAGACTCGCAAGTGGATTGCTTCACTTATGAGAAAGAACTTAGAAAAAGCTAAAAAAACCTCCTAACATCTAAGAAAGAGCAAAACAATGGACAAAACTTACGAATGGGTATTGCAGACGGTTGATTCAGAGTCTTTTGAAATTCTGGACAGTGTTTTTTGTGACGCAATTGAGCAAATTGTCGATAAAACCAATGAAGATGTCGTTCTTGATGCCATCGAGGGGGTTTTGCCCGCCAGAAAAGAAAAAGATGGCACAAGTTTTTATCAGCTTGCACTTGTGGTATATTTTGGCTACAGGGGCTTGAGCAATGAACGAAACGAGGTTGATAGGGAATATGTATACGCCAAAAATGCCGGTCTTTGCATGTCACCTCTATTTCCAGAGCTTAGTGCAGCAGTAAAGGATGGAATTGTATTACAAGATTATCTTGAAGAGTTATTAGACCAATACAGTAAAATGGTACAAGAAACAATGATTAAACAAAACTTATCAGAATAATTAAACATTTTTCTTGACGTTGACGATAAGTATTGTATAATGAAAAAGACTGGCGAGGTCATGAGATCGGTGTGACCCTAAACCATAACCGAGCATGAGCCTGAGAGTCTGACGAGGGGCGATGCGTAAGTTGGAAAAGCCAGATTTTTTACTAACCAACCACAGGAGATTGAAGCAGATGAACAGTATGCCCATCAAAGAGATTGACCTGTGGGATTTTCCCCAAAAAGACGTTGAAACTCTGGTAGAGATTATTGAAGCAAAGTTACACGATCTGGATATTGAAATTTCGGCCATGAGTTTTTCAATCAATGTCGAATACACAGTACACGGCGAAGGAGATGAAGATGAGTAAGCGAGTAAAAATTGTAATTGAATTCGAGCGTGATGACATTGATAATGTAGATGTAGAAGAATATTTAGTTGAGTTGATTGAGAATGGCGGTTTGGACTGGGAGATTGAAGATGAGTAAAAATAAAGAACAAGATATCAGCAACGAATGGATAGTTGCAAAGTGTATAAATAGCTTTGGTTCTTCAGATCACCCTTATGCTGACGCTGAAAATATAGAGGGGTTTGACAAAGATTATGTCATAGAGTGTCTGTGCAATGCTTTAAGGTGGGAGAAAAAAAGAAGAGAAAATAAAAGGACAGTAAACAATGCCTAACAAAATTAAACTATGCAATATTGATTTTTACCTAGAGGATGAAGACGGCAACGAGATTCTAGATGATAACGGTAGCTTGAAAATTTTCAATGCTGACTACTTAGACTTTTCAACAATCTGCGAACATGTATCTGAAGAGGACTTGATTGAATCGAAAGAAATCCGTTCGGCTTTACCCCTAGAAAATCTGATTAAAATTAAAGCATGGCAGAATATGTACTATGCTCACGGTGAACATAATTATGAATGGGAAGATTATCCTGCATCCGCATACGATCAAATAAAACTGATGAACGTGTATTACAGTCAAGCAGAAAGAATTGTTACGGAGGTACTAGAACATGGGAATTGATTATTCTTCTGGGCACGCTATGTGTCTTGAAATTGACGATATGATTAAACTTATTAATGGCAAAAACAAAAAAGCCATTCTTGAGGTTATCCAAAATTTTCACGACTCTGTTGTGAGCGGCGAATATACTAGCGACAAAGCAAAAAAAGCCGTGTCCAAACTTGACGACATAGATTCTAAAATTAAACTTGCTGATCTAAAAGAGTTAATTTTGAGTTATCACGCAGTTGAGGGCGAAGCTGGGAAGTACAATGGTGACTGTCAATTTGCCAACGGCCTTGATGGTTACGATCTTCTTGAGTTGTGGGAAGGTATTGTAGATGTTTGCGGTCTAGACTTACCTTCGTTGTCAGAGGTTAGAATCTTTGATTCATATAGACAGAACGATCAATGTCCACTAGAAGTTCCATGCTTTCTTTTCAGTGTAGAAGATTGTTATGAGAAAAAACTTAATAGTGAAGGTATAAACTTAAAAAAGCTATCAGGAAATTATCTCAACGAAATATCGTGGACGGACGTATCCTGTTAATCAATAAATAATAAAAATATTCTAAAGATTCCGTTTGACACTGACGATACTGATGTTACAATCGAAGCGTACAACCAACCAAACCCTTTTGAGGAACAACCATGAAACTAGCAAATGCCCCACAAGATGTTTCAATTCCAGCAGTTTTAGAAAAGAGAAACGTAGCAGTCGGATCGACCGCAATGATTCTCGATCTTTTTGCAGATAAAATTTACTCACACAAAGAGTTAGCTGTTGTGCGTGAGTTATCGTGCAATGCCCATGACAGTCACGTTGTGGCTGGAACAACTGACATTCCTTTCTTGGTGCATATTCCTACGTCACTTGAGCCTTGGTTTAGCATCCGTGATTTCGGCACTGGCCTGCCAGACGAGGACATTGCCAACATCTACGGTGCGATTGGTATTAGCACAAAACGTCAAAGCAATGATGTAATTGGATGTTTCGGAGTAGGTTCTCTTGCTCCATACAGTATGGCTGATAGTTTTGTTGTAAAAAGTTATTACAATGGGACAGTTAGTACCTACCAATGTATGCGTGATGACAGTCGAAACCCAGTAGTTATTCCTCTAGGGTCAGCACCTACCCAAGAGCGTAATGGTCTTGAGGTCAAGGTTACTGTTGCGGATCGAATTGAAGATTTCAAAGAAGGTGCTATCAAAACCTTTAAGTTTTGGAGTGGCACAACTCCACAGATTAACGATACAGAGGTGATGAGCAAAATTGCAGAGCAAAAAGAAAGCTATGTATTTGAAGGTGAAGACTTTGGGTTGACAAGTAGTTACGGAGGAATGATTGCAGTTATGGGTAATATTGCCTATGAAATTCCCAATGCCTTAGACTCTTGGACAACTGATGGATATATGAAATTTGATCTAGGTGAATTGGAGTTTGACACTAGCCGTGAGCGACTTGACGTTAGTGACAAGAATCGGAAAGCTATTAAAGCCAAGCAGGATGCAATCAAAGGCAAGATTAAAAAAATTGCATCCAAAAAAGTAGATAGTCTACCAACCCCGTTTGATAAATGGAAGATGTCTAACTCGATGAGATTTGGTCAAACTTCACGACTTCTCGGAACAGATTGGTTTAACAAGTACCGACTGCCTAGCATTGAAAAGGGTGAAAATAAGATTTTTCAGTGGACTAAGAGATACAATGTCTGGCCTACAAGCGATAAGGTTGATTGCTTGCACTACACTAATAATTCTAAGCAAGTGATGCGTTTCTTTTTAGATAAACCTAGAATGACTGGGCGAATCAAAGATGCGATGCGTGACCTATCTAACGGAAGCATGTTTTATGTTTTTGATAGCGTAAAACAGGCTGAGTCTGTTGGTCTACCTAAAGAGTTGTTGGAAGATTTAGAAGTCCTACCCAAAGTCGTAAGAT
>JGI24003J15210_10000052_pt1 | contig 43350 bp, 45 predicted proteins | sample LinPmetageLP28_FD_15210 | JGI IMG/M metagenome (IMG submission 15210)
GCTAAAGGCAGCAGGAAGGGAAGAGCTATGCAGGCTTTAAGTAATGCACAGCCTGTGGATAACAATAAGGAATACAAGACACAGCTTGTACAAGGTACAGATAGTAATGCTGTAATAGATGATACAGATAACAAGGTAGGGCTTGTACTAGATAACAAGGCACAGCTAGTAAATAACTCCATTAACTTAACTAATATAAATACTAGTAAGGATATAAAAGAAATTGATTGTAGGAAGTTGTGTAACGAGTATGCACGATTGATACAAGCAACCTATGGAAAGCCTTGGAGCTATGACATGAGACAGATGCAATACGCATCAGACATCCTTAGAGCCATGAGCCTGGAGGCATTCATTGTAGATGCAGCAGGTGTAATAGAATGGAAGAAGCAGAAGAACCAACAGCCACCATATTCATTGCAATACTTTATAAGCAGGAAGGTCAGTCAGCACAAAGCTAAGACAGGCAAGGATGCTATGGATATTGTAAGGCAGATGAGTAACAAGATGAGGATCAAGTGATACAAATCTCAAAGGAACCATTAGGATTTGTACGTCAGGAAACAATGATTGCCTGCGTACAGGATTTACAGCGAGGAAAAAGCTCTGTGCCTGGCTGTAGAAAAGGATTACAGAGCAAAACCGACCCTTTGGGGGGGCTGCCTGCGTATATCGTATGGGGGGTTACCTCAAAATATTTTAGGGTTTCTGTTAAAACCATTAAACAAAAGGAAAGAAAATGAAACTATATGATATCGTTCAAGCAAAAGAAGGTACTGAGATGGACAGCAGTACAAACGAACCTAAAACCACATGGGTTAATCATGGTATTGCCTTTGAAAAGGAAGGTAAGAACCTACGATTAAAGCTAAATAGCCTACCTATTGCCGATAAGAATGGCGAGGTATGGCTTAATCTCTTTGAAAAGAAGCCTAAGGATGCTGTTGTTGAGCCTATCTCAGGCAGAAATGAGTATGAAGAGCAGTCAAGAGGTGGCTCAGATCCCTGGGGAGGTGGCAGATAATGAAAAAGAAAAAGGTAACTAAACTATGGCAGGGCAAGTATGTGTCTGTCAGAGACTATGAGGTAGTTGATGCTATCAAGAAAGGGGGGCTGAGGATCACACATAACGATGATGTGATGGATCTGAACCCTGAGGAGCTAAAATCCCTCCAACCTAGCTCTAAGAGCTTCCAAAGCCGTTTTAAGGGTACATATAAGCTGATCGACATTACCTTTAAGCCGTTGACTGAAGATCCTAACCAACAAAGGATGTTCTGATGGCTAAGAGACAGGTGCCTCCTGTAGGCAAATTCGGTGGCATTGGGCAAATAAGCAAGAGATTGCGTGGCTCACAGATCATTTATGATAATCGTGATGGGTTGGCTATGACTATGTTGGGCATTGCAAACGCAAACGTAACTGATGTCATGGAATGGGAAGGCACCTCTCTCACAGTCAAAGATGTTAAAGATATTCCTGACCATGCCTTGGCAGCTATCAAGAAAATCAAGATTACTCCTACTGAGAAGGGTGAGATTGTAGAGGTAGAGATGGTTGATAAGGTCAGGATGTTCCAATTGCTTGCTAAATCTGCAGGGCTGCTCGACACAGAAAAGAATGCAGAGAAGCCTGCAGTAGTTAATATTGAAATGGTCATGCCTGAGGAGGATAAAAAAGATGGCGAATGAAAAACCCCAGGTTACTAAGCTAGACTTTAGCTCTTCTCCTGTTGTGGCTAAATTTATGAGGTCAAAAGGTTTCGTGAGAGGACTGATGGGGCCTGTTGGTAGTGGCAAAAGCTATGCTTGTTGTGCAGAGCTTTGGCGAAGGGCAGTAGAGCAAAAGCCCTCTCCCAAGGATGGTATCAAATATAGTCGGTTTGCGATAGTACGAAATACACATCCTATGTTGAGGACAACCACACTAAAGACTTGGCTTGAATTAATGCCTGAGCATATATGGGGGCAAGTTAAGTATGCTCCTCCAATCACTCATCACATTAAGTTGCCTAGTCGAGGTGATGCTGCAGGTATTGATATGGAGGTTATCTTCCTGGCCCTGGATGATCCTAAAGATGTAAGAAAATTATTGTCTCTTGAGCTAACAGGAGCTTGGGTTAATGAGTGTCGAGAGCTACCTAAGGCTGTGATTGATGGTCTGACCCATAGATGTGGTAGATATCCTACTCAAGCTCATGGAGGCCCAACATGGCATGGCATCATACTTGATACCAATCCCTGTGACAGCGATCATTGGTATTATAATTTGGCTGAAGGCTCCGAAAGACCTACAGGCAAATATGCCTGGGAGTTTTTTAAACAGCAAGGTGGTGTCCTGGAGGTAGACACAGAAGAGGTTCCTGAAGATATGCCTGAGGCTAATGGTTTTATCCAGGCTTGTGGTAAATGGTGGCGAACAAATCCTAAAGCTGAAAACCTGAGGAACCTACCTAATGGATACTATGACCAATTGCTTGGAGGTAAGCAGTTAGATTGGATACGTTGTTATGCTGAAGGAAAGTATACCTATGTCCAAGAAGGCAATCCTGTGTGGCCTGAGTATAACGATGCATTGATGGCTACTGACTTGGAGTTTGACCCAAGACTGCCTGTTCAAGTTGGGTTGGACTTTGGACTAACACCTGCTGCTGTCTTTGCACAGCGAATGCAGAATGGAGTTTGGCATATCCTTCATGAGCTAGTGACATTTGACATGGGTCTTAATAGATTTGTTGGAATGCTCAAGGAAGATATGGGTATCCACTTTCCTAATGGTCAGTTTCAAATATGGGGTGACCCTGCAGGTCAACAGAGAGATCAGATTTATGAGACTACAGCCTTTGACCATATGAGAACGATGGACATGGTGGCAAGACCAACAGCAACAAACGATTTTAAAGTTAGGCGAGAAGCAATGGCTATCCCTATGACTAGGCTGATTGAAGGCAAGCCAGGTTTCCTTATAGATAAAAAATGCCATAGGCTCAGAAAATCTCTTGGTGGTGGTTACCATTTCAAAAGAGTGAGCATGGGAGCAGGGCAAGAAAGATATAGGTCTACACCAAACAAGAATGAGCATTCTCACATTGGTGATGCAGGAGGTTACTGCTTATTGGGTGGTGGAGAACACAAAGCTATGACTACTCGTAAAGGCATGGCAAACAAACCAACCCAAGCAAAGGTGTTAGATTTCGATGTTTTCTCCTGAGGAATTAAATATTGTCATGAGGTTAAACTACCCTAGACAAAGGGCAGTTAGATGGCTTCCTGTTCATTTAGATCTGATTACACTAAATGAATTTGATGCTGAGAACATTGAGATGTATAGAGAAAATCTTATAAGGGTTCAGCACACAGGCTTATGCTTTTCTGTTTTTGACAAAGAAAAAATATATGCAATTTTTGGGTTGTGGGAATTGTGGCCTGGAGTTTGTGAATGTTTTTTAATTCCTAGTGCCGATATTGGTAAAAAAGTTCACAGATTTCACAGGGCTTCATTACTGTTTTTTGACCATGCTGTAAACAAAATGGATATAAAAAGGTTACAAATAGTGGTTCGTTCTGATAATGTTCTAGCTGTGGAATGGGCAGAAAGATGTTACTTTATTAAAGAAGGTCTAATGAAAAATTGGTCACCTCAGTTGGTCGATAGTTTTATTATGGCAAGAATTGAAAATTAATAAGGAGAATTATTTTATGGGTGGTTTATTTTCTTCACCGAAAGCTCCTCCACCACCTGATACTTCAGAAGAAGATGCAAGACGTAAAGCATCTTTAGAAGCTCAGGAGGCAAAGGAACGCAAGAGTTTAGTATCAAGACGTAGAGCCAAACAAACAGGTGGGCCTAGAGCTTTGATGACACAAACAAGAGTGGCATCTGCAGTAGGTAACCAAGACCAATTTGGTGAAAACATGGATCTTGGTGGTCAACAAAAAGCAGGAAGAAACCCAAGGTCGGTTGGATGATATGCCTCGATATAAATACATTCGCAATCCAAAACACATAGCAGAAGGGGGGTCTGATGTACAAGATGAACGCAACAGCAGCGAAGAAGCCGAAGAGCAAGGATCAGAAACAAACGATGCTGAAGAAGGCGATGGCTAAAAAGTATGGCAAAAAAACCACAGCAAAAACCAAAGATGAAAACAGCCAAGGCTTATAAGGCATGGTTGCTAAAAAACATCAAAACCCTGAAGGTGGACTTAACCAAAAAGGTAGAGATCACATCAACAAAACTACAGGGTCTAATCTTAAAGCACCACTTAAAAGTGGTACTGATCCTCGTAGGATTAGTTTTGCTGCTAGGATGGCAGGTGTTCCAGGGCCGATGAAAGATGAGAAGGGTAAACCTACTCGCAAAGCATTGGCATTAAAAGCATGGGGGTTTGGATCTGTAGGAGCAGCTAAAACATTTGCACAAAATAATAAGGCGAAAGCATAAATGGCATTATCAGTAGAAGAAATTAAAAAAAGATATAAAAAAGCATCTACTCGTAAAGAGCAATGGAGAGCCATCTACGAAGAGGCTTATGAATATTGCTTGCCAATGCGTAACCTATATGATGGCTACTACGGCACAGACACTCCTGGTCAAAACAAAATGAAGAGAGTGTTCGATAGTACAGCTATTCACTCCACAGCAAGATTTGCTAATAGAATACAGTCTGCCTTGTTTCCTCCCCAACAATCATGGTGCAGACTAACACCAGGATCTGATGTACCTCCTGAGAAAAAGGTAGAGGCACAACAGGTCTTGGACTTATATGGTGAGAAAATGTTCGCTGTCATGCGACAGTCAGGGTTTGACCTGGCTATGGGCGAATTTCTCCTAGACCTTGCAGTTGGTACAGCAGTAATGCTTATCCAAAAAGGTGATGAGATCCAACCTATCAGGTACACAGCCGTACCAATGTTTACTATTGCGTTTGATGATGGGCCTAATGGCAAGCCAAGTTACATATATCGTAAGATTAAAAGACCATTTGAGGTTCTGCAAACAGAGTTTCCTGACATTACCATTCCAAATGAGGTTTCACAAAAATTCACAGAGAGGCCTACAGACACAATAGAGCTTCTTGAAGCTACATATCTAAACGATAAAGGTTCTGTAGATTACTGCTTGGTTACTATGGAAGGTAATCATAAGTTATTACACAAAGAATTGAAGAGTATGCCTTGGGTAGTAAGCAGGTATATGCTTGCACCATCAGAAATTTATGGAAGAGGGCCTTGTTTATACGCATTGCCTGATATTAAAACTCTTAACAAGGTGGTAGAGCTTACACTAAAGAATGCAAGCCTATCTATTGGTGGTGTGTTTACTGCTGTCGATGATGGTGTCTTAAACCCACAAGCTATATCAATTGTACCTGGTGCAGTTATTGGTGTTTCATCTAATGGTGGGCCTAGAGGCCCTAGTCTACAGGCATTGCCTCGTAGTGGTGATGTAAATTTATCACAGATTATTGCAGGTGACTTAAAGGCTAACATTAAAAAGACCTTGTTGGATGAAAGTTTACCACCTGACAATATGTCTGCTCGTTCTGCTACAGAAATTGTAGAACGAATGAAAGAGCTTTCTCAAAATCTAGGTTCTGCCTTTGGTCGTTTGATTAACGAGACTATGCATCCTATTGTTCGTAGGACATTAGAGTTAATGGATGAAGAGGGAATGATTGATTTACCACTAAAGGTAAATGGTTTACAGGTTCAGATAGCTCCTATGTCTCCACTAGCAATGGCAGGAAACATGGAGAAGGTAGGAAACATCCTTCAATTCTTACAGATATCACAGAGCTTGGGTCAAGCAGGTATGATGTTAATTAAGCCTGAAGCAGTTGGCGATTATATCTTAGACAATCTAAACATAGATGCATCATTAAGAACCACACCTGAGGAACGACAAGCAATCATAGAGCAAGCACAGGCTATGGCACAAGCACAGGCTGAAGCCCAACAGCAAATGATGGCACAACAACAAGGTGGACAAGCCCCTCAACAACAAATGATGGAGGGTGAGCAACCACCTGCAGAGGAGGCACAACCACTTGGCTAGTCAAGCAGATAAAATTAGAGATATTAATACTCCTGGATGGGATGGTTTAGATACAGCTACTGTACATCCTATAAGAGGAGTGGATACAGACATGCAATTGAGTTTGGATGTTGCGTTTAGAAAGACGTTCCAAACTGAAGAAGGCAAAAAAGTATTGGCACATTTAGTGGCAATAACAATTGATCAACCTGCGTGGATACCTGGGGCAGACACTAGCTTTGGTTATGCTAGGGAAGGTCAAAATTCAATCATAAGAGAAATACAACAACGTATTAGGAGGGCAAATGAGCCAAGCGAATGAAGCACAGGCTGCTGTGGAGACAGAAGAACAGCAACAACCTGAGCCACAATCACTAATGGAAGCTGCACGAAATGAGGTTTCACATGAAACAAATGACGAGGCAGATCAAAATCAATCTATTCCTCACATGGATAATGGCGAGGATAAAGACGAAGAAAGCTATGAGAGGCCTGAATGGTTTCCTGAAAAGTTTTGGGCTAAGGATGGGCCTGACCTTGAAAAAATGGCAAACAGCTATACAGGGTTGGAAAAGAAACTAAGCCAAAACACAAAAGCTCCTGAGACATACGAGCTTGGGGTTCTAACTGAAGCAGGATTAGATACATCAGACCCTATCGTAGACTACTATCAGGGTTGGGCAAAAGAGAATGGTGTTAGCCAGGATGCATTTAATGACCTTGCATCTAAATTTATTGATGGTCAGGTTTTGTCTACACAAGAGACACAGCAAAGCATCGAAGCTGAGAAGAAAATACTAGGTGCAAATGCTGATGAGATTATCAAAAGCAACCTTGTTTGGGCTGATAGCCTATTAGATAAAGGTTCTATCTCTAAAGAAGAGCATGAAGAGATTGATGTTTGGGGTGGCACAGCAGCAGGAGCAAGGCTTTTGCAAAAGGTTCGTGCTATGACAGGTGAGAATGTAAGCATTCCATTGGTAACCGAACATCAGAATACTGTTTCAGAAGATGAATTTAGAGAAGATGTTCAGAAACTAATGTCAGATCCACGATATGGGGTGGATGCTGCCTACACAAGAGGTGTAGAAAACAAGTTTAAGGAAAGGTTCCGTTAGTAAAATAATGCTTTACAAGATGGAGCTTGTGATATAATAATTATATTTGATTGATAACTGTGACCATAACAGCCAATCTGACTACAGATAATTCTGTCGTTAGCCTAGTCGTAAACTAGGAGGTTACAGCCCAAGACTTACTTGGATAACTGTTGCGATTTTATTAATTGTAATGCTTAACTAAGGAGGTCGTAATGACTACACAAGCAAATCTATCTCCTGCATTCGTACAGCTATTTGAAGCAGAAGTGCATCAGGCCTATCAAGCCTCTGCCGTTCTGACAGGTGCTGCTCGTATGCGTACAGGAGTGGTTGGTTCTACTGTGAACTTTCCAAAGGTAGGTAAAGGACAGGCTTCTGTTCGTACTCCTGCCTCCGATGTCGTGCCGTTAAATACATCTTTCTCATCTGTATCTTGTACTCTAACTGATTACTATGCTGCAGAATATAGTGACATCTTCTTACAACAGAAGATTAACTTTGATGAAAGACGAGAGTTGGCTCAAGTTGTCGGAAACGCAATTGGTCGAAGGCAAGATCAAATCTTGTTGGATGCCCTAGCTACTGCAACAGCAGGAACTACTGTGGCTAACACAGTTGTGACTACAGGTTCAGCAGCAGCATCAGACCTAAACATGGGTAAATTGATTGCAACCAAAAAAGCATTGGATGCAAAAAACGTACCTGCTGAAAATCGTCATATCATTATTCATGCCAATAACTTGGCTGCGTTACTAGGTGATGAACGAGCAATCTCAAGTGATTACCAAAACATCCAGGCATTAGTGTCAGGGCAGATTGGTACTATCTTGAATATGCGTGTTCATGTTCTAGGTGATCGTGATGAGGGTGGTCTAGCAATCGATGGTTCGAGTGATCGTACCTGTTTTGCTTTCCATCAGTCAGCATTGGGTTGTGCCGTGGGTATGCCACCAAGCACAGAAATTAACTATATTGCAGAAAAAACATCATTCCTGGTCACAGGAAAACTAAGCATGGGTTCAGTTGTTATTGATACCGATGGTCTAGTCGATGTTACCTGCAGAGAAGCATAAGGAGGTTTACTATGGCTTTTGCTCGTACAGGATGGAATCCAATTGGAGGACAATCCAAAAAAGGTACTGCACCACAAATGTGGTCTTATACCTCAGCAGATAGCATTGCTACTGTTAACACAGCAGCTTACTTTAATGATGTAAGCCAAGATGTTTCAGTAGGCGATGTGATCTTTGTTCACGATAGTGCGACACCAACAATGAGTATTGTTATGGTTTTAACCAATGCTTCAGGAGTTGTTGACGTATCAGATGGAACAACAGTATCAGTTGCTGATGCAGACTAACTAAGTGTTTTGGTAGGGGGGTTATCTCATTGCCTCCCTACTAATACTTATTAAGGAGTTTATATATGGCATTAGGTGACACAGATATATCAGTATGCAATAAAGCATTACTGCTTTTGGGTTCTGATACTATTACGTCTTTTTCAGATGGTACACCTGCTGCCCAAGTATGCTCATTACTTTACAAAGACGTTAAATTATCAACGATGGGAATGTACCGATGGTCATTCACAGTTGCAAAAACCCAATTAAATAGAGACACAAATACTCCACAAAATGAATGGAGTTATCAGTATTTAATGCCTAATGATATGTTGATTGGGGTTCCTGAGGCAGTCAGAACATCATCAGCAGCAGGCTCACAATTATTCAAGGATTGGGAAATAGGTCAAGCTACAGGTAAGTATGCAGTATTGATGACTAATGCATTAGAAATACATATAGATTATCAAAGAGAACTGACAGAAGCTAATCTTCCTTCCTACTTTATACAGCTTCTAGGCTACCAAGTAGCTTGGCACATAGCCGAAGCAATTACAGACCAAACAACCAAAGCAGAGTATTGGCGAAATGTAGCTCTTGGCACAGCCACAGAAAATATGAGAGGGGGATATTTTAGGCAGGCTACAGCAATTGATAGTGGAGGGCAGACACCATCTGTTGTTGGTGATTATCTGCTTACAGATGTTAGATGAGTAGGATACAGCAATATCAAGCATCATTCACAATAGGTGAAATTGATCCATTATTAAAAGGCCGTATAGACCTACAGCAATATTACACATCTGTTGCTTCAGCTAAGAATGTGATATTTGAGCCACAGGGTGGCTTCTCTCGTAGACCAGGATTAAAATTTCTTACAGACATTACAGCCGATGGTGCAGCCAATGGTCATTACCTAGCTCCTTTTGAGTTTAGTATTGATGAAAGTTTTATGGTTTGCATGACTGCTTTAAAGACAGATGCACCAAATCCAAAAATAAGATTAAAGTTTTTTAAAGATGGTGCTTTGATTACAGGCATCAATGGTACATCTAATGATTATTTAGACTACACAGTTTCTAATTTATACAACGTAACGAACTACGATTTACAAAGATTGTCGTTCACTCAATCAGCAGACACACTAATTATTGTCCATCCTAATTTTGCTCCATTTAAAGTTGTTAGAGGAACTACAGATACATCCTGGACAGCTAGTCTGATTAATGATCTTGTCATCCCTAAACATAACTTTTCAATTACCACAACAAATCCTCAGGCTACGTTAGAGCCAAGTGCAGTTGATGGAACGATTACATTAACAGCATCAGCAAGTGTATGGTTAACATCCCATGTAGACCAATTTGTAGAAGCTGACGATGGATTTGGTAGAGCAAGAATAATTGAATACACCTCAGGCACAGTTGTTAAGGCTTTCGTAGAGGTTCCATTTTTTAACAAAGACCCTATTGCTATAGATAATTGGGTTCTTGAAACAGGGTATGAAGATAGTTGGTCAGACACTAGAGGGTGGCCTGTGTCAGCTACATTCCATGAAGGTCGTTTATACTTTGGTGGTTCTGCATCTTTGCCATCAACATTGTTTGGCTCTAAGGTCAGTCAGTTTTTTAATTTCAAAGCTGCTGAAGGTTTAGATGATGATGCTATAAAAATTACTTTGGCAACCGATAGTGTAAACACAATTACAGGTATGAGATCAGGTCGTGACTTGCAAATCTTTACTACAGGTGCAGAGTTTTTCGTTCCTCAAGGTGACTTAGACCCAATCACACCATCAAATGTCGTTGCTAAATCTAGTACAAAGCGAGGAGCTAAGGCTTACATAAGACCACAAGCTGCTGAAGGTGGCACATTATTCATACAACGTCAGGGAAAAGCTGTAAGAGAATTATTGTTTAGTGATGTGGAACTATCTTATGTTGCTAATAACATATCTTTGTTGGCATCTCATCTTATAGTAGATCCACAGAAATTAGCTCTTAGACCTTCTACAGACACTACAGAGGGTGACTTGTTGCTTATCCTTAATGGTGCTGATAGCACCGATTACAGATCAGCCTCTCTGCCTTATACAGGCATGATAGCAGCATTTGTATTAAACAAAGGTCAAAACATTGTAGCTCCATCTCATCTTCAAACAGATGGTACGTTTGTTGATATAGCAGTTGACGTTGATACCATTTATACAATTGTCAAAAGATCTATTGGTGGTTCTGACAAATATTACGTTGAGGTATTCAACGATGACTTTACTACAGATAGCTCATTACAAANGACAACAGGTTTTTCAGGCACAGCTTACACAGGCTATAGTCATTTAGAAGGCAAGACAGTTAAAGTTATAAGAGATGATGCTGTTGATCCTGATGACGTAGTTTCTAGTGGTGGGATTGCTACATCTGTGGCACCTACAGGTTACACAGAGGTTGGCTTAGATTTTGATGTAGAGGTAATTACCAATCCTGTTGAAACTAAATTACCTAGTGGAACTATTGCAAGTATGAAAAAACGTATTCTTGAAATATCTCCAAGGCTTTATAAAACACAAAATATTACGATAAATAACAGGGATATTCCTTTATCTACTATGCCTTTAAGTGGAGCAGGAAAGGTGCCGACTTATACAGGGATCAAAAAAACAGCAGGTTTTCTTGGTTTTACAAATGAAGCACAAATAACAATAACCCAAACTCAGCCTGTGTTTATGACTGTATTGAGTTTAGATTATAAAGTGAGTATTGGACAATGAGTGGATTTGAAATTGCATTTTTAGCAGCAGCAGCAGGTAGTGCGTACATGGGCATTCAAGGTGCCAAAGCACAGAAGAAGATGTACGATGCACAAGCCAAACAAGTAGAATTGCAGGCTACTCAAAAAGCCAATAACAGCAAACAGACTGCTGTTAATGTTCTTAAAAAATTAAATTCAGTAATGGCTACAAATATTTCAAAAGGTGGTGCAGGAAACCTAGATCCCTTTTCTAGTGGAGACAGCACAGACATTATTAATACAGCATCACTACGAGATGGTGTAACAGACTTTACTATAGCTAGAGATAACGCAACGATGGCTATAAAGATGGGTAAATACCAAGCAGACAATTATAGATACGCAGGTAAAGTTGCTGTTCAACAAGCTAAAATGTCAGCAGTTATATCAATGGCATCTTCAGTTGCTACTGTTGGGATGGTTAATCCTACTGCCTTTGGTGGTTCAGCAACAACAACAGCAATGTCAGCAACAGACAAAGCATTGATTATGGGTGGATCATCAATGGGAACTGGTACAGTAGCACCTCCTAAATATTACGCACCAACCTCTACGGCATTTGGCTAATCATGGCAGATAGACAAAGATACACATCTCAGTTGCAACAGGACATTTCTCCTAACATTGACTTTGCAGGTCAAAGGGAACAGGTGCGTGGTGCAAAAACAATTGCTGCACAAATTGATCGTATGAGCCAACAGTTTCTAAGCCAAGCTACAGAAGAGGCTAAGATAGAAGGTGCAGAGTATGGCATTCTTAATGCTCCTACACAGGAACAAATATTAGATGCAAAAGATAAAGGCATCGATATAAAACTGCCTGGTGGAACAGGCTCTGTTTATGAAAGAGCAGTTAGAAAAGCTGCCTTAATGCAAGCTAATGATGAGATAACTGTATTAGCTAAGAAGGATATCTTAGGCATTATCACTAAAGCTGAAGTAGCTGAGTTGCCTGCTGAGGTAGTCAAACGACAGATAGAAGAGGTTACCTCAGGTTACGCATCTGTATTTGATGAGACATCACCAATCCTAGCTCGACAGTTTAGAGCAGACATGGGTGTCTATGGGTATACAAAATATGGAACCTATGCATCTGCACAGTTAGTAGAAAACAAAAAGAAAGCTAAAGCTAGTTACTTTACAAGTTTTCTTTTGCTTAAAGAGCAGGTTCAAGGTGTTATAAAGAATTTTGAAGATATTGATGCGTTTGTAGATACTGAAGATGGCTCAGGAGTAATGGCTAATCCTAATAATAAAACAGGTAAAGACATTAAAGCACACACTTTAATACAAGAACATTTAGATGATCAGAAAGCAAAAATATTAAGAGGGGCTGTAGAGCTTAATTTCTCTACATCTCAAATAAAAATCTTAGCTGATGAATGGGATGCTGAGGTTTTAGAGGCTAGAGGCAATATTGTTCGCAAAGAAATAATGTCACATGAAGCTCCCAAAACATTAATACAAAACATGAGGGCTGCTTCTAACGGCAAAACAACAGGCATAGAGAGCTTACCACCTGGTGTAAGAAATGCATTTTTAAGCGAAGATGCTGAAGGTCAAAAGAAGCTAATAGACGATGCAAGGTCAGCTTGGCACGACAGAATTGGTGATAAGCAAAAGGACATTAATCACAATGATGCATTGAGATTAGACAGAGTAAATCTAGCAAACATAAATTTTCATAATGGTATTGCAGAGATAGCCGTAAGCTCAACAGGGCTAATAACCACAGCACAAAACAAACAAATTACCGATGCCTTAGCTGTTATTAAAGTAGATGCTCCTGATAAATATATAGAGATGAGAGACAATTGGCTTGAGTTGTCTACAACAGTTGCCGATAGAAGCAAAACAATGTTTCCTGCCTCTAGTGATGTAGGAACTAAATTTAAGTTTGATAGGGATCTAGTAAGCGATACCCAATTATTAAGTTTGGTAGACGTTAACAAATCATTCTTAGAAAGAAAATTAAGTAAGGATGATTACCTGTCCATCTCAAAATCTTACAAGGACAGACAAGATCCTCGTATGGCTGAAGCATTTAAATTGATTAGAATAGAGGTAGGCATTCCTGAAAACAGTTTCGCTGACAAAGCATTCTTGGACAGTCAGGCTGTAAAGGTCATGAACTCTGCTCAAGCTAACATCATGAGACTAGCAGGTGAAGATACAACAGGTGTGTTTGATCCTGTCAAATGGGTAAATGAAAATATAGCTGATTTTATAAAAGCTAAAACAAACGATGCCTTTGCACCATTAAAATCTTGGGGTAAAAAACATACTTTCAAAGGAACAATGAAAATTATTTCTACTCTTAGGTCTGAAGGTGGAACAGTAAATAATGCAAAAGCAGATGAGTTATCAGACAAAATAAAAGAATTAGAAGAAGCAGTCAAAAGTGGCAGGATTAATATATCTGATGTGCCAGGGTTTGATGTGGAGGGCTTTGCACAATGAGTGATATCTTTTCAGAAATCTTTGCTGAGAATTATGATATGTCAGCTAATCCTGAGTATGGAGTTTATATAAACAAAGTTACAGGTAAGCAACATTACTATTCAGGACAGTTGCCTTTAAAAGAGGGCTTGCCTGCAGGCATGGATGAAAGTAGCGATGAAGCCTTAGAATATAAAATAGAGCAAATGAATGTTTATGGATTGCCTACATCAGTCTTGGATGATGAAACCAACAAAAACATTAGAGACAATCAAGAGCAAGGTTCAGAAATTAATGACCCAACCTGGATACAGGCATCTAAGATACTGCATAAATTCTTTCACTCAGGCAAAACAAAGACCGATGGCACATCATTAATATTTAATAACGATGAAACAAACACATTAAATTCAAACGAAGAGTATGCTGATTGGGGTCAGAGCTTTGCTATTGGCATGAACCACAATATGCCTAAGCTAGTTATGAACTCTACTGAGATGATGAATGCACCTGTCGAGGTAGCTAAAGCCATGTACTACGTCATGGAGACAGCAGACAGGAGTGGCATGGAGTTTGGCAATTTCTTAAAAGGTGTGGGTAATCAATTTGCTGATGTAACAAACTATATAGGTCTTAGTACATTTGGTATTGGGTTAGCATCTAAATCAGCAGGCAAAGCTCTTACTAAGATGGCATTCAAAGATGCTCTAAAGAAAATAGTATTGTCTGCTCCAACAAAAGCTGATGTTGCATTAGGTGTAGAAGCATCTGTATTTATGGCTGCTGACAACCTGGCTAAACAAAACATAGAAGTGGCAAGCACAAAGAAAGAAGAGATTGATAAAGGTTCTCTACTTGAAGATGCAACAATAGGTGCTGTAACAGGTATAGGTTTAAACAAGGCCCTAACACTAGGGGTTACGCAAGCATCTAAAGGTTTTAAAATTATTAAGACAAAATTGGGGGAGATACTTGCTCCACCTCCTCCTAAGGTCAACCCTGTGATAGATGACTTGCGTATAATATCTGCTGATGAATTAGTGGGGAAAAAGATATTTCCTATTCAGGCAGATCTAACAAGGGCAGGTGGTGAATACACAGGCATTGATAGCAGTCAGCTTGATATTCCTATTATCTTGCAGGGTGGGCCTGACTTTCCAATATTACAAAGCTCAAAAGATGGCAAAGTTGTTTGGGCTGTAGACAGTAAAGCTGTAACAGGTAAAAAATTAAACACAGATGCAGACTATGCCTTAGTAGTTTCTATGGCTCCTGATAGTCATAAGACAAACGCAACAGTTACATCTGCTATGATTGAGACATCACTAGCATATCTAAGAGATGGAAGAATAACAGACGATATTGTTGGTGCAGTAGATGCTGAAATCAAATTAAAGTTTCCTGAGTTTCCAGGTCTTAAATCAGAGAACGTAGCAGAGTTTACAAGAGACTTGAGCTTTGAGCAAAGAAAGATATTGATGGATGCATTAAGTAATAAGACTGCACAGCAAGGTGGCTTCCCTAATTTACAAGCTGTGTTAGATGCTACAGTAGATCCTGCCTATTCAGGTCTTAATTCCAATGACAGCATCATGATACTTAAAATTAACAAAGATGGTGGTGCAGTCAAACTAGGTGAAGAAGGAACTCAAAAGCATATGAGCTATGAGTTTGGTTTAAAAGGTGAGCCTGTTGGTCGTATACCAATGGTCAATGCTAGAAAAATGTTTCCTGATTGGTTCAAACAAAGAGATGCAGATGTAGCTGAGATGGAAAAAACAGGGCTAAGTATGAGTGGTAAACCTTTAGAAAGATCACCAAATACAGCAAGAGCATTTCAACAAAACAAAATTACAGAAGAAATCACACAAGAAAAAGCTGATGCAATCAAATCTGTAATTATGAATAAAGTTAAATCTCCATTGCAAGCTAAGTTAGTTGTAGCAGCGATGGAAGGTAAATGGTCTACAACATCTGACTTAAAGAAAGCAGGTGGTATAACTGCATTGAATTGGATTAGAGAAGCCAGGTCATCACCTGAGGGCATTACTTTATCGATACCTAAAGGTGCTAATAATGAACGTCTAAATGACACAGATGCTGCTGCTATTCTACAAGAAGAAATCAAACGAGGCGAACTTGTTGTCTATCAGCTTGGTAATGTTGCTAAGGATGCTAAAGGTAAAAACGACAGCAGAACATTATTTGGTATAAGACCTAACTATAATTATAATAAAGAATATGATGGGATTATTACAAACTCTAAATACAAAGGCCCTGGCTTTGATGACAACGACAAGGCATTAGTATCTGTATTAAGCAATGACAAATCAGCAAATGGTATTGGCAAGGCTACTGTTCTTAAAGCAATTGAAGAAGGTGTAACTGTTCTTGATTGCTATGCAGTTAAAACAGATGAATACAGAAATGGCTTCTTACCACACTTTTATAAACAGTTTGGGTTTGAGACAGCAGGAACTGTGCCGTTTAATAAAGAATTTGCCCCTAAAGGCAAGGAGTGGGATGACCTAGTAAAGGTGTGGAGAGACAGGGGTTGGAAGGGAGACGTTGACAATGGGCCTTACCCTGATATAGTGATCATGAAATATACAGGAGGTGATGATGCTAGAACAAACGCAACAAGAAGATTTGTCCAAGAAGGTGCTTTCCGTACTAGGGAAGGAGACACTAATGGAGTGTTCCAAGGTGCAGTTGGAAATGATGGACAGCTTGATGGATCAAGAGTTGGAGGAAGTGGACAACGATCCGACACAAATAACAGAGCCTCAAATCAGAGGGATGTACAAAATGGTGATGGATCATCTTCAACCGATAGACTTGCCGAAGTAGGTCGAGAGCTACTTAACGCAACCAAGGAACAAATAGAAAATCTTGGTATAGACTATTCAAGAATACAGGCTCTCAAAACACAGATGGGAGTTAAGTAATGGCTATACCTAAAGACGAAACAATCATTGTAGGTGACGAAGCAGAAAACCAAATGCTTAATGCAGATGGCTCTCCTTTAGTAGACGAGACTGTAACTGAAGAGCCTATTCAGCTTGCAATGGGTGGTAAAGTTACCAAGACAATCATTGATGCAGGTAAAGAGGTAGGTGGCTACATTACTGAAAAGGGTGGTGAGCTAGTAGATAAAGCCTCAGAAGCTATGGGTGCAGGTGATGCATTAAAATCACCTAATCAAAAAATAGGCACCAAAGACGATCCAAAATTTAAAGCTCAAAAACAAATTGATGAAGAGAACCTAACCAACAAGGGTGAAAGCCCTGTTTCTATTGTTACTGACGAAGGAAACATTTGGGTTCGCCAAGCTAACTCAGAAGAGATTAACACTATAAAAGGGTTTATTGGACAGGATGCTGATCAGTTTGATGTAGTGCTTCCTAACCTGGACAAGATTAGTGGAGGAGCTAAAGGCGATACTGCTGACACTATGTTAAAGAAAATGGTGTCTGCCTTGTATGAGAATTACAAGAATACAAAGCAAGCAGGAACAATGGATAAGATCCTCCGAAAAGGTGAAAGAGGATTTAACGAAATAATAAAAGATGCCAACAGCATTGGTGCAGTAGATGCCATGTTAATGGTGATGGGAAGAAAGCAAGGGGATAGACCATTTACCGATGCAGAGTTTTTGGCAATCAAACGTACATTATTTTCTTTTGATATGCTTGTTGCTAGTCAATTAAAACAAGCAGAGAAAACAGGCTCTGATGCTGACATAGCAAAAGTATTCCAATCAATGAACATAGCAGGCTATGCACAAATCCAATTAGTTGGTGCTATGGAAGATGTTGGTAGAACACAAGTATCATTTAAAATTATTGCTTCACCAGGCAAAAGTAGAATTAATAGTTTACGCAGTTGGCAGGACACAAATACTACAGGTGATTTTACTACAGTATTAGGTGACACAAATTTAGCTAACTACGTTGAAGCTAATGGTGGCATGGAAACAATTAAAGTTGCTGTGTCTGCTTACAAGCATCTCCCAACAGATGCCTCAAAATCTAAGTTTGTTAAAATGACATTGCTAGAAAAAGCAAAGCTAACACCTCGTATGATGGTGGAGATATTCCAATCTGCATTGTTATCATCAGGTGTTACTCATGCATATAATGCAGCAGGCCAAGCTGCGTTTATGGAATTGCTAATGGTAGAAAGATTTCTTGCAGGAGAGGTTAAGGAGGGTATGGCTATGCTAACAGCCCATGCTAAATACTTTCCACAAGCCCTAAAGGGAATGGCACACGCATTTATACACGAAAAATCTATAACTGAAAACGTATCTAAATTAGATATTGATGGCAGAATGGTTAGTAGACACGCATTGGGTTTACGAAACAGAGCCGAAGGTGCAGGTAAGTTAGAGAGTGCAGGTGCATTGTTTATGGATGGCTTTGGCATATCCATGAGAGCATTAGGTTACAGACCCATGATTGCTATTGATGAGTTTTTCAAGACAATGGCTAGAGGCATGGAGATGGAAAGCATTGCTGTAAGAGCCAAATCAGATATGTTTAATCAGACCATTGCTTCAGGAAAAACTGTTGATGAAGCAAAAGCTGCAGCATTAGAAGCCTACATTAAAACTAGAGATAGCCAAGCTGTGTTTGAACAAGGCTCAGAGTTTGCTCGTATGGTAACTTTTCAAGATGACTTACCAGGTTCTTTCCAAGCTATGAATGGAATAATGAACCATCCTTTAACAAAGATATGGATACCATTTTACAAAACACCTACACAAATTGTTCGTAGAGTATCTGAGAGATCTCCTCTTGGATTTATTATGCCTTCAGTCATGAGAGATAAAATCCTTAATGGAAGCCCTAGAGAAAGAAAAGAGGCTATGGTTAGGCTTACTTATGGAACAGGGCTGTTTGCTACCTTAGCTCACACAAGCATGGGTGGCTACGATGAAGGGGTTATTCTTACAGGACATGGGCCTGCAGATTACAAATTAAGAAGAGCCTGGTTAGAAGATCATCAGCCGTATTCTATTGGGGTCAAGCAAGACGATGGCTCCTGGGATTGGGTGTCCTATGCTAGGTATGACCCAATTAGTGGTGTATTGGCTATGGCTGCAGATTTTGCAGATGTTGCACATCAATCTAATGATGACGATATGCTTAGTGATTTGATGATTGCAGGTGGTGTCGGAACAATGAAATATGTTGGTACGTCATTACCAATGACACAGTTTATTGGTGAGTTTATTAATCTTCTTGGAACACCATATTCTTCAGGACAAGAAAAGATGGGAAGAATTAGAGAGCTTCTAGCCAAACAGGTTATTGAGGCAGGTGGGGTTATGAAAGAACACATCATGTCAGGTGGTATGAATGGCATACAGCTTAAAGGAACTATAGAAAGGTCAGGGCTTGCTGAGGGAACTAGCGATGAGTTGGGTTCAGAGTATGGCTCCATGACACTTCCTGATGAGCAGTTTGGCATCATCCCTGAAGTAGGGTTTCAAAGAGAAATCAGAGCTTATTACCAAGCACACAATGTTATGTGCAGTAAAACACCAGGATGCTCTAGTAAACTGCCACCTAAGGTCAACAGATGGTTTGAGCCTGTGCCTCAGTCAAGAGGAACAGGGTGGGAGTTTGTTCAGCCCTGGAGGATTATAAACAAACCTGAAGCTAAACCATTAAATAAAGAATTTCTAAGACTTGGTTTGGCATTGTCTCCACTAAAGGACAACATGGGTGAGCCTATGATAAGGCTTAATAACGAACAGATGTATAGATACATCGAGTTATATAACAACCCAATGGCATCACCATTTGGTGAGGATTACTTTAAGCTAAATGTCTTTTCAGGAGGTAAGGGTTTAACACCTGAGCCTGTTCTTGAAATTTTAAACGAAGAGCTAACCAACCCATTCTATCTATTTAAGCCTGAGAGCTATGGGAAGGTACAGTCTACAAATAAAGATAAGATCTCTAGGCTAAAAAAGATTGATGCAGAGTATAGGGAATATGCAAAGGCATTAATGATATTAGAGTTTCCTGAGCTTGCTTCACTTGTTCAAGAAAGAGATGCGTTCAATGATGAGATGGGAAGAAATCCAAAGTATATGGATAAACCTACAGGAATGGAAATGTTGAATGCTGAGGAGAGGAACATAGAGAAGTTATTTGGGGTACAATAACAGAACATTGCTTGATTTGATTGTGATAATTGGGAATGTTGGGTATAACTATAACCTATAAGGACATAAATTATGGCAACATTTTCGGTTAATGACACAGCTAGAAAAGCAAATGCGACAGCTAATGGAACTGCTGTAGATTTTACGTTCAGCTTCCAGGTTAATGCCACATCAGACGTTGATGTTTACTTAAACAACGTACTACAGAGTAGTGGCTTCTCAATAGTCAATAGCTCAGGTGGTGCAGGTCTTAATGCTGATGGCACAGGTGTAGTAAGATTTACGTCTGCTCCTGCTAACACAACAATTGTTTCATTAAAATCTGACGTACCTGTTGGAAGAACATCAGTCTATACATCAGGTGGCAACATTACTGCTGCAGCATTAGAAGGTGATTTTGATACTATCACCATGCAGATTGGTGACCAGGAAGAAGCATTAGGTAGGTCTATAAAAATCCCTGTTGGTGATGCCGATGGTGATTTTACTATACCTAGTAAAGATCTGCGTAAAGGTAAGAACTTATCTTTTGATGCTACTACAGGATTACCTACAGTTTCAGATAGTGCAGTAAATTCTGCATCTGTATCTTCAACAACAACATTAACATCAGGGGCATCAGCTACAGCGACAGCTACATACTCATCTAGCACAGGTGATGTGGCATTTGCATTTGGTATTCCTACAGGAACAACAGGGCCTGCAGGTGCAAGTGGTGTATTCTCTGCTATAGCCACAAAGCTAGAGGCTGAGGCAGGTACAGAAAACACAAAGGGTATGACAGCCCTAAGAGTAAGTGAGGCTATTACTGCACAGGTGTCAGGTGTCACAGCAGTAGCTAGTAAATTCTTTGGAGTTAAAAGAACAGTAGATAGTGTGGGTAGAACCATATTAACACAAGAACATACCCTGGTAGGGGGTTCAGAGAACTTAAAGCTGTCTGATTATGACACATATTTCTTTGCCACAGGCTCTGTGGGTTTAACATTAGTGCCGATTAACGGCCATTTACTAATTAATTTACCATAATAGGAGGGTATTAAAGTGGCAACAGTAGATCTTGGAAAAATTAAATTTACATGGAGAGGCACATATGCCGACACAACAGTCTATGAGGCAGATGATGTTGTCTATGATGGAAGCTCCTCTTTCGTTTACATTGGAGGGGCAACACCTGCAGCTTATGCAGCATTAACAACGTACAATACAAACGATGTTGCTATAGGCTCTGACAGTAAAGTTTATCGATACATTAATTCTAGTGCTACAGCAGGCAATGATCCAACAAGTACATCAGGTTTTTGGGCAGTAAACCAACCTGGCACAACATCTCCTGCCACAACATTTTGGAACTTGATGGCAGATGGTACTAACCCTCTGACTACTCAGGGCGATGTGATGACACACGATGGAACTAATGCTGTTCGTTTAGCTAGAGGTTCATCAGGTTCAGTATTAAAAGTATCAGGTAGTGATTTAGTTTTTGGATCTGAGCAAGGATACACAGGTCATAAACATCTGTTGTCTAACTATGGTAAAAACCCTGCTAATCCTGCAGCATCAGTTGTATATGGAGATGCAGGTAAATATCCTTGGTTAGCAAATTACGCAAACAATTGGATACCTGAGTGTGGTTCACCAAACCCTGCTTGTGGCCCTGTTAAAAATTCAGACAAAGGTATTACTAACAATGGATATCGAGTAAATTGTTGGCTTAATGAAAACCATGAATTGGTTTCAGGTGGTGACGATGATTATCATTGGTTAGGTACATCATCAGCAGAGAAGCATGTTAAGAGTGTATGTAATAATATTTCTGCAGAGCATGGGGGAATGCGTGATGGAGATTACTTTGTAAGATTATGGATCTCATATGTTGGCAATGTAATCTTGTTAACCAAAGATGGCGATTTGTTCACAGCAGGCTACAATGCTTATGGTCAGCTTGGCACAGGTGGAACAACAGATAGATATATGTTAGCTAAGGTTTCTACTCTTGGGCCTGATGCTACTCATGGTGGTGTTTCATGTCAGATTGCAGGTTTCCATCATAGTAATGCAACCGATCAAGGTGCAGCTATTTATACATCATGCTATGCCATCGACACATCAGGTAGATTATTTGTTTGGGGTTATAATGGCTCAGGAAAACTAGGTATTGGTAATGCAACAAATCAATCTTATCCTGTATTAGCATCTGCTATTTCAAATGTTGTATCTGTTTCAGCAGGAATGCAGTCTGCTCATGCGATTACATCATCAGGAGATCTGTTTAGAACAGGTCATGATCAAAATAATATTAACCAGGGTTCAGCAGTAACAAGTTGGACTGACACAGCACAGAACAATGCTTATCAGGTTCTAAATAATGATGGGTATTATACAAGCTCAAATGCTTATGCATCTGCTCATTATCTAAATACGTCAGGTGAAATGTATGGAATTGGTGGTAATCCATATGGTCAGTTGGGCGATGGAACAACGGCACAGAAATCAGCATGGGTAAGGTGTGGTGGTTCACTAACATTTAGCTCATTCTATGCTGCAGGTAACTCATACTATAATATGTATTCAGCTTTGGGTGGAACACCTGGAGCAAGCAACAATGATTTTTATAATTGGGGTTACAATCCTGGTGGTCAGTTAGGTCAAGGGAATGCTACAGCCCTATCCACACCTACGCAGCCACAGACTACAAGCCTTTACAGTCACACTATAACATCAACGTCTAGTAATTCTGCTCCTACAAAGACAGACATAGCTGTACCTGTGAACGACATACATCATGTGTATCCATTGCAGGGCATTTCAGGAGAGTCATATTTTTGCAATATGATTGAAGATCAATATGGTAGGATTTGGAAAGCAGGCTATGGTGACAATGTAGACAATCAAGAAAATCAGAGTACCACTACATCACATCAAAACTATTTCTTAGTACCATCACCTTTCAATGCAACAGGAACCATTTCAGGTACTCATTGGGCAGGCAAAAGTGTGGTAACAATCCACGACATCTACCATACAGGTAACGACTATGGAGGTGAGGGATGTCTCATCATGGTCACATCAGATGGTCGTGTTTGGGCTATGGGTTACAATGGTCAAGGTCAGCTTGGTGGTGGTGACGGCTCATTCGTTGGACAATGGATGCAATTAACACCTTAATAGGAGGGGTAAAATATTATGGCGAAAAAATTATACAAATGGACAGGCACATTAACAGAGCCTGATAGCTACGACAGTACGATTGCACCACCTGCTTGGTATGGAAATAACCTGGCATATCTTGACACAAAATTTGCTGCTCTGTGTACATCAGATAATGATGACCTAGCTGCTACAACATCAGCCGATGATAAAAATTGGGTAAAGACAAGTAGCAAACAAGCAAGACGTATTCGCAAAGAATGTCAAAAGGCAATAAGAAAAGAGTATGCAATTGAAGATGAATTAGAAGCATTGAGGACAGATGATAGCACAGTTAAAACTGCCATTGCCAACATCGTTGCTGTATACACAGCACAGCTATCGGCATTGGTTGGAGACTAACAATGACAGGAAGAGGCAGACCAAAAAAGACTGTCGCAAATCCGATGGATGATATCATCACTAAGTTAGTGAGGATGGAAACCAAGCTAGAGCATATCCAAAAGGTTACGGATGAACAGGCTTCTGACATCAGGGATCTGAGGCAACAAGTTGCGATGGGCAAAGGAGGCTTGAGGGTATTGCTATGGGTGGGTGGTATCGTTGGTGGACTGATTGCAGCTTGGACAGCATTTATAGAATTTTTTAAATAGGAGGTAAGTAATGGTACATTTGTATAAGTTAAATCCAAAGTTAAAACCTAAAGGAAAACCTGAAGGCAAGACACAGGACAAACAAACTACAAAGAAGCCAAAAAAATCTAAATGATTTTGAGGTGGATGCATGATCGAATATGTAGCAGCAGCAAATGCAGCTTACAAAATAATAAAAACTGCTGTGCAAAATGGGAGAGAACTTACCTCTGTGGGAAAAGCCATAGGGGATTTTACTTTAGCACAGGACAAGCTACGCAGTCAGGGTCATGCTAAGAAGAACAGCATTTGGTCTGCCTTCAAAGGCACCAAAGATGAGAATACAATTGAAGAGTTTATGGCTCTTGAAAAAATTAGGGAGCAAGAAGAAGAATTAAAAAAGCTAATGATATATGTAGGTAGACCAGGGCTTCACCAGGACTATGTTAGATTTTGTGTCGAGGCCAGGAAGAACAAACAGAAAGCTGAGGCTGACAGGAAAAAACAGATAGCAGACTTTTGGAAAAGTTGCGAAGAAATTTTTTTATGGTTTGGCATAATGTTAATCGTTGGATGCATAACTGTATTCTTTGTTTGGTTATCGATGAAGCAGGGATGGATAAGTTAATGCCTAAGAAGCTAGAAGAAAAATCTATATATGCAGGGTACGACACAGATGGTGATGGTGTCGTTACAGATGCAGAATTTAAAAAAGCAAAAGACATTAAGCAGACTGAGGATGAGTTGCGAAAGCACCTGGCTCAGTTACGCATGGCAAGGTACACATTGATATCGATGGGTGCCTTTACTCTTGCTATGTTCTTTGTTGAGCTAGAAAGAGTTGAAGCCTTAGCAGACATTAGCAATCTATTTTATCTGACAGGTGGTGGCATTGTTGTTGGGTATATGGGTGTGACTAGTTGGGCAGGGAAAAAGTAATGGCTAATAAATTAAATGAAGGCAGCGAATTTACTATCCCATTAAAAAATTTAATCAGCCTTATTGCATTTGTTGGTCTGTCGGTGTGGGGATATTTTGCTATCACAGAAAGGCTTGCATTCCTTGAACACACACAAGAAATGATGATCGAAGAGATAGAAGAAAACGACACATGGATTGACGAATGGAAACCACCTGCTGCAGTTGAGCTTAACATACAGAGGGTGCGTGAACTTGAGCTACGCATTGTTGTATTAGAACATAAGTTAAATATTAAATAGGAGGAGATATGTTACCAATACTAAGTAGTTTGATAGGGCCTGTTACAGGGCTGCTTGATAAATTCATAGAGGACAAGGATGCTAAGAATGCCTTGGCTCATGAGATAAGCACGATGGCTGCCAAGCAGGGGCATGAACTAGCTCTTGCTCAGATAGAGGTACTCAAGGCAGATGCAAAAGGCAATTGGTTTCAGTCATCTTGGAGGCCATTGATTGGTTGGATATGTGGTCTGAGCCTTGGCATAAATTACATGGTATCACCTATTGCTCATGGCTTTGGTATCACTATTCCCCAGGCAGATATGTCTGTGATGATGCCGTTGATGTTTGGTATGTTGGGGATTGGTGGAATGCGTAGCTTTGACAAGGCAAAGAATACAGATACAAAGGGAAAGGAAATCAAATGAGCCTATATGAAAACATGAACAAGCGAAAGAAGGCAGGCACCTCTCGCACCAAAAAGAAAAGCACGATCAGCCCAAAGGCATATGCAAATATGAAGGCAGGCTTTCCTAAGAGTAAGAAAAAGAAACGTACTAAAATGTCGGAGATGGTCTAATGGCAGTACAAGATAACGATGCATTTAAAAAGATGATGTCTTTTATGTTTAAGCCTAGTGCCTCAGGTGCTAAAGAAATGAAAGGTGTCCTGAAGAAACATGGCAAGCCTGTTCGTGGTGCCAAGACTAAGGCAAGACGTAATCGTAGGATGTCAAGTATGGTGGGGCAAAGCTAATGTTTACATTAAGTGATAGAAGCAAGAGCAGGCTTGAAGGTATAGAGCCTAAGCTGATTGCTTTGACTGAGCTTGCTATAGATTATACTAAGATAGATTTCGGTGTGACCTGTGGCATGAGGACAGTTGCTGAACAGCAGGAGCTTGTTGATAGTGGTGCATCTCAGACTATGGATAGCAAACATATATCAGGACAGGCTGTTGATGTAGTAGCTTACATTGGATCTAGGATTACATGGGAATTAAATGTCTATGATGACATAGCTGATGCATTCAAGATTGCTGCCATTGAAACTGACACACCTATTCGTTGGGGTGCAGCTTGGCACATCCCTGACATCAGGGAATGGGGAGGCACAATGGAAGAAGCTATGAATGCCTATGTCGATTTAAGACGAAGGCAGGGTCGTAGACCTTTCATCGATGCTCCCCACTTTGAGCTAGGGTAGGATAGCAATACCTCTTGGCGATGCTACCTCTTTAAGTATCCATCCTTTACGTTTCAAGCATTCCAATATCCTCTGCACATTAGATGGTGCTGAAGATTTTTTGATAACTTGATGCCCATCGATCTTGCCTTTGCAGATCTCACGAACAGTTGGATAGACACCATACTCTTTATGATATTGTTTCAGGAACTGAAGCACCAAAGCCTGCTTAGGTGTTAGCCCTATTCTAGGTAGTGCTTCCATCTTTAGCCTCCTCTTCTTTAGCCTGCATCGACAGGTGCTTGTTCATGTTTAATCGTTTTTCTTTTAGCTCAGGAATGACTGCAGCAACATTGCCAATTGTCTTGCCTTCTCCATCCACTTTATTATGTGGACTGTCTTTATCCATTTGTTCCAACAGATCCATAACTGCCAGGTTAGCTTCCTCTAACTCCTTCAGCTTATGCCTACGTTCTGCTGCAGGCAGGGAACAGTTAGCCATCCCAAGCTGTAGCTCTGCATATCTGTGAACCCAATCATCTCCAAAGTTATATCCCTCAGGTTTATCCACACCAGGTATATGCAGATAGAATAGCTCATCAGCATCATCAGGCATCTCTTCCTGTTCATCCTTACCAGGCTCCTCAGAGCTTTGCTGAATGCGTTCCATTAACTCTTGGGTAGTCTTGGCACCTGACAAACTAGGTGCCTGCTCTGTGCCTTCCTTGGGAGTTATATCAACAGGCTGAGTAGGAAAGTCTTGAGCTTCCTCTGCTGTGATCAGACCTTTGATTGCATCAGGGAAAGCATCTCGTATAGCAAAGCCTCTTGCTCTAAGCTGAAGCATTCTCTTTGGGTACTGTTGCCAAGGGCCTTGCTTGTTCCATAGCCTAGCCTTCTCTGCATCCTGCTTGCTGAAGGTAGCCCTGGTTAATTCTTCTTTGCCGTTAGGTAACAGCCTAACCATCTCACACACAGCAGTATCACCTTCCATAGTTTCCTTGCATCCACCAAAATTCTTATGGCCTTTGACCAGGGCAAGTAAGCTATCTCCCCACAAGCTAGGTCTGCCATTGATGACTGCGATATTCTGAAGAGCCTGCATTGGTGCAAGCCCTATCTCATATCCCCATTGCACAGCCACCAGGATATTGGCAGGCTTGCCTTGGAAATCTTTTGGCACAAGCCCTGACTTACTTAGTGTAAGTGCAAAGTCCTTTGCCTCAGCTAGATTAGTAGGCTCTAGCATTTGCCTTTGTATTTGTTTACTCATCAGTTGATACCTCCTTTATATTAAACGTAGTTGTCTCAACAAACTCACCTTCAACAGGCACCATTTGTTTCTTTGGTTTCTTGGTTGTTATACATTTGACTGTGAATGTTTCAGACTTAATCACATCTGCATCGATGCTATCCATATGCATAATGATTTGATCCTTCAGTCCATCCTTAATCTTGGTGGCTTGCCTTGCCTCAGATGATGCAGCCTGATACGCAGAGCATAGACTATCCAGGTCAAAGTTTTTCCTGTCATCTTTAGATAGCTCAACCACCTTTAAGCCTTTAGCCTCAGCCTCATCAGGTAGAGGTGGGTAGTCTCCATCATCCTCAACAAGTTGCCAAAATTCTTTAGCCTTATCCTTGATGGTCTGTACTAACAGGTCATCACGATGGAATGGATACAGTTTAAGCTGACCTTTTTGGTTCATGCATACTACCAATGCCCAAGGCAGGCCTGTTGTTATCATCTGTTGATGAACCTGTATCATCCACATTGGCTTGCATACATCCTTGTGGTAGAAATCTGTTTTGATTTCCACGATACCTTTGCCAAAGAATATTGTTGGCTCTTCACCATCACTACCAATGACAAGCTCTAGTCCTGCAGGGATCTCTAGTATCCTATCGACAGAACTACCAAGCCCATGCTCCTTATCATAGAATGCATTCTTAGGTTCCCATAATTTTACGTTAGGGATATCTTCCTTAATACTTTCTAAGAACCAAGCAGCTACACCATGCTCCAGGTGTGTGCCTCGCATCAGAGCTTGCTTACTAAATCGCTTGGTGTCTAATGTTTCGACACCTGCCCTGGCTCTCTTGTGTTCTTCAAGAACAGATTGATTTGTATTACCATAGTCATCGACACCTAATACAACAGGTGCAGTTTCTGATGAGCCTAATTCCCATCCTGTCTTAGTTAGCTTTGGCATTTGTTACCTCCTCAATACCAACATAGCTGTAGTAACAGCTATCAATTAAAGCACAGCCTATCCATGAACCTGCCCACAGCATCACGCAGAACAGTAACACGCAGATAAACTCTGCCAGGAATATCCATCTTTCTTTGACAGACATATCTCTTAGAAAATTAATTAACTCCATCATGCAGCCCTCCTTAATAAGTTAGACACAGTTGATGCATACCAATCGCCACCTCTTGCAGTCTTGATACCTCTGTCGTTTAGCTCGACTGCAATATCTTTAAGGCTCTTGCCTGTTGACTGTAGGCTTTGAACCAATGGCAGATTGTTAGCTGCAAAGCTATCAGCCTTGGCTCTGATCTTAGCATTGCCCAGGTCACTAGCTTTCTTACAGCCATTGCCTAAGCTGTATATCTTTTGACCTGCCTTGCTGATAAAGAAACCATTGGCCTGGATCTCTGCCTTCTGTCTAGCATGGGCAGCCTTTGTTCTTTGTGAGATCTTCAGGCTTTCCATCTGTTGTATCGTAAAGAAGATACCTGCTGTGTCAGGCTCTAGGTTTGGGTAGTCCAGGGCAATCATCTTTTGTTTACCTGATAACACATTGTCTCTGTACCAGGTGCTTACCTCAGCTAGATCCCTGCCAAACCTGGACAGGTTAGCTGCTACGATTGGGCAGCCTAGTTTCTTAGCTAACTTAGTTGCCTTGATAAACTCAGGTCTGTCTGCGTTAGGTGTGCTGCCTGACAGTACCTCATTGAACCAATGGATCTGACAGTTAGGGAAAGCTATCTCAACCTGGTGATGTTGGTTAACTACATCCTGTTTGTCTGTACTGACACGAGCTATCGCTACTATTTCTTTATACATAATTTCCTCCTGTTCTTTTCATGTACTGTAACAGTATCATGTCTTGTTCTGATTTGCAAATAGGGAAATAAAAAAGATGCAGACTGCGAGGAGATGTCACAGCCTGCACCAAGTTGGTGGTGCAAGGGAGGAGGTATGAACATGACCAACACCACCACCACCACCTTATACTTTTTTCAATTCGTAGGCGAGAGCTATGTATCCAATGGCATCCAGGTAGTTATCCTTGTTCGATGGATTAGATCTCCACCTCTCAATCTTTAACTCAGCCAACAACATGCAGACCTGGGTAGGTGACAGGTTCCATCTATCACCTAGTATCTTGAAGGTGTCATGAGGTGAGCCATGCTCTACCTCTCTTGCCTCTAATGTTTTGATTGCCTCCTGCAATATGTCTACTCTTAGCATGGTCTGTCATCCTCTGTTATGTACTGACAATATCCATCAGTCCATTTGACCAGGGCTGACTGTTGCTTGCCTATTACCAGGGCATTGGTGATACATCTCTTCATCGTATTAACAACGGCCTCTGTTTCTACATCGACACATACCTCAACAACAGTTGTGTCGATTTCTGTTTTGTTTTCCCAGGCACCTTTGGCTTGGTGATAGGTACATCCACCGAAGTGGATGACCATATCTGAAACGAACCTCTTAGCATTAGCTGTATGATTGCTGTTGCTAGGCATGTAGACTGTGATCATACGCATACTGCGTACCTCTCAGCAGTCTCTTTATCCAGGTGCTTCTCTTCTTTAAGCACAGCCCATACTGCAGCCTGCTTGCTGTAGTACATGCAGTTAACTACATTACCTGCAATGCCCTGGCTCTTAGCTGCAACCATGCAATTCTCTATCTTATCTTTGCAGATGTTGGGGCCTGACAATCTTGCTAGTGAGATCCAACCATCTGCTAGTTTAAGATTAGGGAAGTTATTCATGTGAACCATGATTGGCTCTTGCACTATTGAAGATGGGAAGCTGACTGTCGCATCGATGCTGACAGATATAATCTTGTTGGCATCATCCTTGGTTACACGAACAGAAAATTCTACATCGCTGTATGGATTTTTAACTGCGTAGTTTTTCTGCTTATAGCCGTCTGCTCTGACGTAGCAGTTAGTTGAGTAAATGTTTTCCATTGTCTTTCCTCCTGGTTGGGAGACAGCCTAAGCTGCCTCCTGGTTTGCTACCTCAGCAGTTGGGTTAAGAAACTCAACAGCCTGGTTAGCTTTGGTGAATGCTGAGAAGATAGCTTTAGGATTATCCTTGATAGCCTTCTTCCAATTGTTAAGGTACTTGGCATGGTCTGCTCTTGGTGCAGGGCTAACACCTGTAACGACTGACAGGATAGCAGCACCTGTCTCAGCGACTAGCTCCTCGAATGCATACTCAGAGTTACCAAAGAATGCATTACTCTTGAGCCTGTCTAGTCTTGAGGTATGTCCTGACCAATGAACAAGCTCATGTAGCAGAGTAGAATAGTATGCCTCTTCTGCTGTGCTTGTATCTGTACCTGTGTAATCTTCTTTGGCAGGCATTGCGATATGGTCAGGGCCAGGTGCATAATGTGCAGAGGCACCACCATGTTTGATGACTGCACCTGTTGCAGATACTAATGCATCAACAGCCTGGTTGTTAAACTCAACAGGCTCAGGCTTCACGATAGCAGGGCTGTCGTATCCTTCAACCTGCTGTGCATTGAATACCTTGTATGCTTTCAGCATCCATATGTTCTTGGTTTTCTTATTGCCGTTATCATCCTTTAGGATTTTACCTGATGCATCCTTCTGATCAATCTTGATAGGCTTCCAAAAGAAAATGTCTGTTGCCTTAGATCCTTTGATGATCGATGCACCTTTGCCTGACCATTGCTTGAACGTAGCCCACTCATTAGTTGAGTAACCTGCAGAGTAAGCAACCATACCTAACCAAAATGAATTGATACCCTGGTATGCTTTCTTAGATACAACATTGAATGGCTGACCTGATGCGATGGTAGACAACCAAGGCTTCTGCCAATTGGTGCCATGCTCTTCCATCAGGGCCAAGATTTCTGTTGATACTTTTGCGATGATTTCTTTTTGAGTAGTCATAATAATTTATCTCCTAATTTAAAGTTTAAAGTTACGTTTGATTTCGCCAACGCAATCCATGATGAAGATGCACCAACCTACTATGCCAATGCTTGAACCTACCAAGAGGATTGTGAAAATTGTGTCAGCCATTTGTTGTCTCCCATTTGTTATCGTCATGTTCTGTATTGATAGATATTCTTTATCTGATATATTGTCAAGCAATCATATCAATATTTTTATGATATTAATTTATGAACAGGAGAAAAGTGTTGGAAAACCTAGAGTTACAGACTGAAAAAAAATCTGCTGATGATGGGTTAGTTGCCATGTATGTACGCATCGATGCGACATTGAAGGTGCAGTTGGAGCAGGCTGCCAAGCAGGAGAGAAGGAGCTTGGCTAGTTATGTTGAACAGCAATTGCGTACAGGTTTACTAACCAGGAAGAGTGACTGTGCGTAAGCCATCCAAGTACAAGAATAAAAGATACAAGTTGGATGGGCATAACTTTATGAGTAAAGCAGAGGCAGCTTACTATTCGTATCACCTGAAGCCACAGTTGGATGATGGAAGGATATCGGATTTAGAATTTCAACCAAGGATTAAATGTATAGTAGGAGGAGTATTAGTATGCACATATATAGCAGACTTTCGTTACCAAGATCTGAACCAAGAGAAGATAGTGATAGAGGTGAAGGGATACGAGACAGACATCTACAAGCTGAAGATGAAACTAGTCAAAGCCCTGCATCCACAGTTGAAGATCTTAGTGATCTACAGCAAACAGTTAAGTGCAGAGATATCATCATTGCTGCCTCAAGAATAAGTGAGGTAAGCACAGCAGACATACTATCTGCCAGGAGAATGAAGCATATCACCTTGGTCAGGCATATAGTCTACAAGCTGACATACGAGCTATGTCCATACAGCTTTCCACAGATGGGCAGGATGCTGAACAGGGATCACACGACAATCATCTCAGGCATCAAAGGTATCGACATCAAGATCATGCACAACAAATACATCAGGGATCTATACGATAAGATCCTGGCAGAGGTGCTAGGTTGAAGAAGAGTAAGCTAACACCTGACATTGTAAGAGATGCACCTAAGGCATCAGGTGGCAGCTTCCAATGTCCAGGGCCTCATATGATTATGCCTGCCAGGGCATATGGTGATAACAGGTTCAATCAATTCCCTATGACATTCAGAGCATTCAGTATCTGTTGCAGCCATGCCAACAGTTGGACAGGTGTATTCTTTCCTAACCAATTGTACATAGCCCAGGTCTTAGAGTGTAGTCAGCAGGCAGTCTCACAGCATATGCGTAAGCTAGTAGATTATGGATACATTCATAAGCTGAGGAACGCAGACATTCGCAGAACCTATGGCAAGAAGGGAGCCTTGTGGAGAGTGATATACGATCCATCCAAGAGCCTGGAGGATTGCATCAGTATGCAGCCTGCACAAGATAGAGATCCTGAGATGGAGAAGGAGATNGCCAAGCATACTCTTAACGTCATGGCATCAGGNGCTAAAGGCAGCAGGAAGGGAAGAGCTATGCAGGCTTTAAGTAATGCACAGCCTGTGGATAACAATAAGGAATACAAGACACAGCTTGTACAAGGTACAGATAGTAATGCTGTAATAGATGATACAGATAACAAGGTAGGGCTTGTACTAGATAACAAGGCACAGCTAGTAAATAACTCCATTAACTTAACTAATATAAATACTAGTAAGGATATAAAAGAAATTGATTGTAGGAAGTTGTGTAACGAGTATGCACGATTGATACAAGCAACCTATGGAAAGCCTTGGAGCTATGACATGAGACAGATGCAATACGCATCAGACATCCTTAGAGCCATGAGCCTGGAGGCATTCATTGTAGATGCAGCAGGTGTAATAGAATGGAAGAAGCAGAAGAACCAACAGCCACCATATTCATTGCAATACTTTATAAGCAGGAAGGTCAGTCAGCACAAAGCTAAGACAGGCAAGGATGCTATGGATATTGTAAGGCAGATGAGTAACAAGATGAGGATCAAGTGATACAAATCTCAAAGGAACCATTAGGATTTGTACGTCAGGAAACAATGATTGCCTGCGTACAGGATTTACAGCGAGGAAAAAGCTCTGTGCCTGGCTGTAGAAAAGGATTACAGAGCAAAACCGACCCTTTGGGGGGGCTGCCTGCGTATATCGTATGGGGGGTTACCTCAAAATATTTTAGGGTTTCTGTTAAAACCATTAAACAAAAGGAAAGAAAATGAAACTATATGATATCGTTCAAGCAAAAGAAGGTACTGAGATGGACAGCAGTACAAACGAACCTAAAACCACATGGGTTAATCATGGTATTGCCTTTGAAAAGGAAGGTAAGAACCTACGATTAAAGCTAAATAGCCTACCTATTGCCGATAAGAATGGCGAGGTATGGCTTAATCTCTTTGAAAAGAAGCCTAAGGATGCTGTTGTTGAGCCTATCTCAGGCAGAAATGAGTATGAAGAGCAGTCAAGAGGTGGCTCAGATCCCTGGGGAGGTGGCAGATAATGAAAAAGAAAAAGGTAACTAAACTATGGCAGGGCAAGTATGTGTCTGTCAGAGACTATGAGGTAGTTGATGCTATCAAGAAAGGGGGGCTGAGGATCACACATAACGATGATGTGATGGATCTGAACCCTGAGGAGCTAAAATCCCTCCAACCTAGCTCTAAGAGCTTCCAAAGCCGTTTTAAGGGTACATATAAGCTGATCGACATTACCTTTAAGCCGTTGACTGAAGATCCTAACCAACAAAGGATGTTCTGATGGCTAAGAGACAGGTGCCTCCTGTAGGCAAATTCGGTGGCATTGGGCAAATAAGCAAGAGATTGCGTGGCTCACAGATCATTTATGATAATCGTGATGGGTTGGCTATGACTATGTTGGGCATTGCAAACGCAAACGTAACTGATGTCATGGAATGGGAAGGCACCTCTCTCACAGTCAAAGATGTTAAAGATATTCCTGACCATGCCTTGGCAGCTATCAAGAAAATCAAGATTACTCCTACTGAGAAGGGTGAGATTGTAGAGGTAGAGATGGTTGATAAGGTCAGGATGTTCCAATTGCTTGCTAAATCTGCAGGGCTGCTCGACACAGAAAAGAATGCAGAGAAGCCTGCAGTAGTTAATATTGAAATGGTCATGCCTGAGGAGGATAAAAAAGATGGCGAATGAAAAACCCCAGGTTACTAAGCTAGACTTTAGCTCTTCTCCTGTTGTGGCTAAATTTATGAGGTCAAAAGGTTTCGTGAGAGGACTGATGGGGCCTGTTGGTAGTGGCAAAAGCTATGCTTGTTGTGCAGAGCTTTGGCGAAGGGCAGTAGAGCAAAAGCCCTCTCCCAAGGATGGTATCAAATATAGTCGGTTTGCGATAGTACGAAATACACATCCTATGTTGAGGACAACCACACTAAAGACTTGGCTTGAATTAATGCCTGAGCATATATGGGGGCAAGTTAAGTATGCTCCTCCAATCACTCATCACATTAAGTTGCCTAGTCGAGGTGATGCTGCAGGTATTGATATGGAGGTTATCTTCCTGGCCCTGGATGATCCTAAAGATGTAAGAAAATTATTGTCTCTTGAGCTAACAGGAGCTTGGGTTAATGAGTGTCGAGAGCTACCTAAGGCTGTGATTGATGGTCTGACCCATAGATGTGGTAGATATCCTACTCAAGCTCATGGAGGCCCAACATGGCATGGCATCATACTTGATACCAATCCCTGTGACAGCGATCATTGGTATTATAATTTGGCTGAAGGCTCCGAAAGACCTACAGGCAAATATGCCTGGGAGTTTTTTAAACAGCAAGGTGGTGTCCTGGAGGTAGACACAGAAGAGGTTCCTGAAGATATGCCTGAGGCTAATGGTTTTATCCAGGCTTGTGGTAAATGGTGGCGAACAAATCCTAAAGCTGAAAACCTGAGGAACCTACCTAATGGATACTATGACCAATTGCTTGGAGGTAAGCAGTTAGATTGGATACGTTGTTATGCTGAAGGAAAGTATACCTATGTCCAAGAAGGCAATCCTGTGTGGCCTGAGTATAACGATGCATTGATGGCTACTGACTTGGAGTTTGACCCAAGACTGCCTGTTCAAGTTGGGTTGGACTTTGGACTAACACCTGCTGCTGTCTTTGCACAGCGAATGCAGAATGGAGTTTGGCATATCCTTCATGAGCTAGTGACATTTGACATGGGTCTTAATAGATTTGTTGGAATGCTCAAGGAAGATATGGGTATCCACTTTCCTAATGGTCAGTTTCAAATATGGGGTGACCCTGCAGGTCAACAGAGAGATCAGATTTATGAGACTACAGCCTTTGACCATATGAGAACGATGGACATGGTGGCAAGACCAACAGCAACAAACGATTTTAAAGTTAGGCGAGAAGCAATGGCTATCCCTATGACTAGGCTGATTGAAGGCAAGCCAGGTTTCCTTATAGATAAAAAATGCCATAGGCTCAGAAAATCTCTTGGTGGTGGTTACCATTTCAAAAGAGTGAGCATGGGAGCAGGGCAAGAAAGATATAGGTCTACACCAAACAAGAATGAGCATTCTCACATTGGTGATGCAGGAGGTTACTGCTTATTGGGTGGTGGAGAACACAAAGCTATGACTACTCGTAAAGGCATGGCAAACAAACCAACCCAAGCAAAGGTGTTAGATTTCGATGTTTTCTCCTGAGGAATTAAATATTGTCATGAGGTTAAACTACCCTAGACAAAGGGCAGTTAGATGGCTTCCTGTTCATTTAGATCTGATTACACTAAATGAATTTGATGCTGAGAACATTGAGATGTATAGAGAAAATCTTATAAGGGTTCAGCACACAGGCTTATGCTTTTCTGTTTTTGACAAAGAAAAAATATATGCAATTTTTGGGTTGTGGGAATTGTGGCCTGGAGTTTGTGAATGTTTTTTAATTCCTAGTGCCGATATTGGTAAAAAAGTTCACAGATTTCACAGGGCTTCATTACTGTTTTTTGACCATGCTGTAAACAAAATGGATATAAAAAGGTTACAAATAGTGGTTCGTTCTGATAATGTTCTAGCTGTGGAATGGGCAGAAAGATGTTACTTTATTAAAGAAGGTCTAATGAAAAATTGGTCACCTCAGTTGGTCGATAGTTTTATTATGGCAAGAATTGAAAATTAATAAGGAGAATTATTTTATGGGTGGTTTATTTTCTTCACCGAAAGCTCCTCCACCACCTGATACTTCAGAAGAAGATGCAAGACGTAAAGCATCTTTAGAAGCTCAGGAGGCAAAGGAACGCAAGAGTTTAGTATCAAGACGTAGAGCCAAACAAACAGGTGGGCCTAGAGCTTTGATGACACAAACAAGAGTGGCATCTGCAGTAGGTAACCAAGACCAATTTGGTGAAAACATGGATCTTGGTGGTCAACAAAAAGCAGGAAGAAACCCAAGGTCGGTTGGATGATATGCCTCGATATAAATACATTCGCAATCCAAAACACATAGCAGAAGGGGGGTCTGATGTACAAGATGAACGCAACAGCAGCGAAGAAGCCGAAGAGCAAGGATCAGAAACAAACGATGCTGAAGAAGGCGATGGCTAAAAAGTATGGCAAAAAAACCACAGCAAAAACCAAAGATGAAAACAGCCAAGGCTTATAAGGCATGGTTGCTAAAAAACATCAAAACCCTGAAGGTGGACTTAACCAAAAAGGTAGAGATCACATCAACAAAACTACAGGGTCTAATCTTAAAGCACCACTTAAAAGTGGTACTGATCCTCGTAGGATTAGTTTTGCTGCTAGGATGGCAGGTGTTCCAGGGCCGATGAAAGATGAGAAGGGTAAACCTACTCGCAAAGCATTGGCATTAAAAGCATGGGGGTTTGGATCTGTAGGAGCAGCTAAAACATTTGCACAAAATAATAAGGCGAAAGCATAAATGGCATTATCAGTAGAAGAAATTAAAAAAAGATATAAAAAAGCATCTACTCGTAAAGAGCAATGGAGAGCCATCTACGAAGAGGCTTATGAATATTGCTTGCCAATGCGTAACCTATATGATGGCTACTACGGCACAGACACTCCTGGTCAAAACAAAATGAAGAGAGTGTTCGATAGTACAGCTATTCACTCCACAGCAAGATTTGCTAATAGAATACAGTCTGCCTTGTTTCCTCCCCAACAATCATGGTGCAGACTAACACCAGGATCTGATGTACCTCCTGAGAAAAAGGTAGAGGCACAACAGGTCTTGGACTTATATGGTGAGAAAATGTTCGCTGTCATGCGACAGTCAGGGTTTGACCTGGCTATGGGCGAATTTCTCCTAGACCTTGCAGTTGGTACAGCAGTAATGCTTATCCAAAAAGGTGATGAGATCCAACCTATCAGGTACACAGCCGTACCAATGTTTACTATTGCGTTTGATGATGGGCCTAATGGCAAGCCAAGTTACATATATCGTAAGATTAAAAGACCATTTGAGGTTCTGCAAACAGAGTTTCCTGACATTACCATTCCAAATGAGGTTTCACAAAAATTCACAGAGAGGCCTACAGACACAATAGAGCTTCTTGAAGCTACATATCTAAACGATAAAGGTTCTGTAGATTACTGCTTGGTTACTATGGAAGGTAATCATAAGTTATTACACAAAGAATTGAAGAGTATGCCTTGGGTAGTAAGCAGGTATATGCTTGCACCATCAGAAATTTATGGAAGAGGGCCTTGTTTATACGCATTGCCTGATATTAAAACTCTTAACAAGGTGGTAGAGCTTACACTAAAGAATGCAAGCCTATCTATTGGTGGTGTGTTTACTGCTGTCGATGATGGTGTCTTAAACCCACAAGCTATATCAATTGTACCTGGTGCAGTTATTGGTGTTTCATCTAATGGTGGGCCTAGAGGCCCTAGTCTACAGGCATTGCCTCGTAGTGGTGATGTAAATTTATCACAGATTATTGCAGGTGACTTAAAGGCTAACATTAAAAAGACCTTGTTGGATGAAAGTTTACCACCTGACAATATGTCTGCTCGTTCTGCTACAGAAATTGTAGAACGAATGAAAGAGCTTTCTCAAAATCTAGGTTCTGCCTTTGGTCGTTTGATTAACGAGACTATGCATCCTATTGTTCGTAGGACATTAGAGTTAATGGATGAAGAGGGAATGATTGATTTACCACTAAAGGTAAATGGTTTACAGGTTCAGATAGCTCCTATGTCTCCACTAGCAATGGCAGGAAACATGGAGAAGGTAGGAAACATCCTTCAATTCTTACAGATATCACAGAGCTTGGGTCAAGCAGGTATGATGTTAATTAAGCCTGAAGCAGTTGGCGATTATATCTTAGACAATCTAAACATAGATGCATCATTAAGAACCACACCTGAGGAACGACAAGCAATCATAGAGCAAGCACAGGCTATGGCACAAGCACAGGCTGAAGCCCAACAGCAAATGATGGCACAACAACAAGGTGGACAAGCCCCTCAACAACAAATGATGGAGGGTGAGCAACCACCTGCAGAGGAGGCACAACCACTTGGCTAGTCAAGCAGATAAAATTAGAGATATTAATACTCCTGGATGGGATGGTTTAGATACAGCTACTGTACATCCTATAAGAGGAGTGGATACAGACATGCAATTGAGTTTGGATGTTGCGTTTAGAAAGACGTTCCAAACTGAAGAAGGCAAAAAAGTATTGGCACATTTAGTGGCAATAACAATTGATCAACCTGCGTGGATACCTGGGGCAGACACTAGCTTTGGTTATGCTAGGGAAGGTCAAAATTCAATCATAAGAGAAATACAACAACGTATTAGGAGGGCAAATGAGCCAAGCGAATGAAGCACAGGCTGCTGTGGAGACAGAAGAACAGCAACAACCTGAGCCACAATCACTAATGGAAGCTGCACGAAATGAGGTTTCACATGAAACAAATGACGAGGCAGATCAAAATCAATCTATTCCTCACATGGATAATGGCGAGGATAAAGACGAAGAAAGCTATGAGAGGCCTGAATGGTTTCCTGAAAAGTTTTGGGCTAAGGATGGGCCTGACCTTGAAAAAATGGCAAACAGCTATACAGGGTTGGAAAAGAAACTAAGCCAAAACACAAAAGCTCCTGAGACATACGAGCTTGGGGTTCTAACTGAAGCAGGATTAGATACATCAGACCCTATCGTAGACTACTATCAGGGTTGGGCAAAAGAGAATGGTGTTAGCCAGGATGCATTTAATGACCTTGCATCTAAATTTATTGATGGTCAGGTTTTGTCTACACAAGAGACACAGCAAAGCATCGAAGCTGAGAAGAAAATACTAGGTGCAAATGCTGATGAGATTATCAAAAGCAACCTTGTTTGGGCTGATAGCCTATTAGATAAAGGTTCTATCTCTAAAGAAGAGCATGAAGAGATTGATGTTTGGGGTGGCACAGCAGCAGGAGCAAGGCTTTTGCAAAAGGTTCGTGCTATGACAGGTGAGAATGTAAGCATTCCATTGGTAACCGAACATCAGAATACTGTTTCAGAAGATGAATTTAGAGAAGATGTTCAGAAACTAATGTCAGATCCACGATATGGGGTGGATGCTGCCTACACAAGAGGTGTAGAAAACAAGTTTAAGGAAAGGTTCCGTTAGTAAAATAATGCTTTACAAGATGGAGCTTGTGATATAATAATTATATTTGATTGATAACTGTGACCATAACAGCCAATCTGACTACAGATAATTCTGTCGTTAGCCTAGTCGTAAACTAGGAGGTTACAGCCCAAGACTTACTTGGATAACTGTTGCGATTTTATTAATTGTAATGCTTAACTAAGGAGGTCGTAATGACTACACAAGCAAATCTATCTCCTGCATTCGTACAGCTATTTGAAGCAGAAGTGCATCAGGCCTATCAAGCCTCTGCCGTTCTGACAGGTGCTGCTCGTATGCGTACAGGAGTGGTTGGTTCTACTGTGAACTTTCCAAAGGTAGGTAAAGGACAGGCTTCTGTTCGTACTCCTGCCTCCGATGTCGTGCCGTTAAATACATCTTTCTCATCTGTATCTTGTACTCTAACTGATTACTATGCTGCAGAATATAGTGACATCTTCTTACAACAGAAGATTAACTTTGATGAAAGACGAGAGTTGGCTCAAGTTGTCGGAAACGCAATTGGTCGAAGGCAAGATCAAATCTTGTTGGATGCCCTAGCTACTGCAACAGCAGGAACTACTGTGGCTAACACAGTTGTGACTACAGGTTCAGCAGCAGCATCAGACCTAAACATGGGTAAATTGATTGCAACCAAAAAAGCATTGGATGCAAAAAACGTACCTGCTGAAAATCGTCATATCATTATTCATGCCAATAACTTGGCTGCGTTACTAGGTGATGAACGAGCAATCTCAAGTGATTACCAAAACATCCAGGCATTAGTGTCAGGGCAGATTGGTACTATCTTGAATATGCGTGTTCATGTTCTAGGTGATCGTGATGAGGGTGGTCTAGCAATCGATGGTTCGAGTGATCGTACCTGTTTTGCTTTCCATCAGTCAGCATTGGGTTGTGCCGTGGGTATGCCACCAAGCACAGAAATTAACTATATTGCAGAAAAAACATCATTCCTGGTCACAGGAAAACTAAGCATGGGTTCAGTTGTTATTGATACCGATGGTCTAGTCGATGTTACCTGCAGAGAAGCATAAGGAGGTTTACTATGGCTTTTGCTCGTACAGGATGGAATCCAATTGGAGGACAATCCAAAAAAGGTACTGCACCACAAATGTGGTCTTATACCTCAGCAGATAGCATTGCTACTGTTAACACAGCAGCTTACTTTAATGATGTAAGCCAAGATGTTTCAGTAGGCGATGTGATCTTTGTTCACGATAGTGCGACACCAACAATGAGTATTGTTATGGTTTTAACCAATGCTTCAGGAGTTGTTGACGTATCAGATGGAACAACAGTATCAGTTGCTGATGCAGACTAACTAAGTGTTTTGGTAGGGGGGTTATCTCATTGCCTCCCTACTAATACTTATTAAGGAGTTTATATATGGCATTAGGTGACACAGATATATCAGTATGCAATAAAGCATTACTGCTTTTGGGTTCTGATACTATTACGTCTTTTTCAGATGGTACACCTGCTGCCCAAGTATGCTCATTACTTTACAAAGACGTTAAATTATCAACGATGGGAATGTACCGATGGTCATTCACAGTTGCAAAAACCCAATTAAATAGAGACACAAATACTCCACAAAATGAATGGAGTTATCAGTATTTAATGCCTAATGATATGTTGATTGGGGTTCCTGAGGCAGTCAGAACATCATCAGCAGCAGGCTCACAATTATTCAAGGATTGGGAAATAGGTCAAGCTACAGGTAAGTATGCAGTATTGATGACTAATGCATTAGAAATACATATAGATTATCAAAGAGAACTGACAGAAGCTAATCTTCCTTCCTACTTTATACAGCTTCTAGGCTACCAAGTAGCTTGGCACATAGCCGAAGCAATTACAGACCAAACAACCAAAGCAGAGTATTGGCGAAATGTAGCTCTTGGCACAGCCACAGAAAATATGAGAGGGGGATATTTTAGGCAGGCTACAGCAATTGATAGTGGAGGGCAGACACCATCTGTTGTTGGTGATTATCTGCTTACAGATGTTAGATGAGTAGGATACAGCAATATCAAGCATCATTCACAATAGGTGAAATTGATCCATTATTAAAAGGCCGTATAGACCTACAGCAATATTACACATCTGTTGCTTCAGCTAAGAATGTGATATTTGAGCCACAGGGTGGCTTCTCTCGTAGACCAGGATTAAAATTTCTTACAGACATTACAGCCGATGGTGCAGCCAATGGTCATTACCTAGCTCCTTTTGAGTTTAGTATTGATGAAAGTTTTATGGTTTGCATGACTGCTTTAAAGACAGATGCACCAAATCCAAAAATAAGATTAAAGTTTTTTAAAGATGGTGCTTTGATTACAGGCATCAATGGTACATCTAATGATTATTTAGACTACACAGTTTCTAATTTATACAACGTAACGAACTACGATTTACAAAGATTGTCGTTCACTCAATCAGCAGACACACTAATTATTGTCCATCCTAATTTTGCTCCATTTAAAGTTGTTAGAGGAACTACAGATACATCCTGGACAGCTAGTCTGATTAATGATCTTGTCATCCCTAAACATAACTTTTCAATTACCACAACAAATCCTCAGGCTACGTTAGAGCCAAGTGCAGTTGATGGAACGATTACATTAACAGCATCAGCAAGTGTATGGTTAACATCCCATGTAGACCAATTTGTAGAAGCTGACGATGGATTTGGTAGAGCAAGAATAATTGAATACACCTCAGGCACAGTTGTTAAGGCTTTCGTAGAGGTTCCATTTTTTAACAAAGACCCTATTGCTATAGATAATTGGGTTCTTGAAACAGGGTATGAAGATAGTTGGTCAGACACTAGAGGGTGGCCTGTGTCAGCTACATTCCATGAAGGTCGTTTATACTTTGGTGGTTCTGCATCTTTGCCATCAACATTGTTTGGCTCTAAGGTCAGTCAGTTTTTTAATTTCAAAGCTGCTGAAGGTTTAGATGATGATGCTATAAAAATTACTTTGGCAACCGATAGTGTAAACACAATTACAGGTATGAGATCAGGTCGTGACTTGCAAATCTTTACTACAGGTGCAGAGTTTTTCGTTCCTCAAGGTGACTTAGACCCAATCACACCATCAAATGTCGTTGCTAAATCTAGTACAAAGCGAGGAGCTAAGGCTTACATAAGACCACAAGCTGCTGAAGGTGGCACATTATTCATACAACGTCAGGGAAAAGCTGTAAGAGAATTATTGTTTAGTGATGTGGAACTATCTTATGTTGCTAATAACATATCTTTGTTGGCATCTCATCTTATAGTAGATCCACAGAAATTAGCTCTTAGACCTTCTACAGACACTACAGAGGGTGACTTGTTGCTTATCCTTAATGGTGCTGATAGCACCGATTACAGATCAGCCTCTCTGCCTTATACAGGCATGATAGCAGCATTTGTATTAAACAAAGGTCAAAACATTGT
>JGI24003J15210_10000057_pt1 | contig 42660 bp, 59 predicted proteins | sample LinPmetageLP28_FD_15210 | JGI IMG/M metagenome (IMG submission 15210)
TCCAGAAAGAAACTCTGAAGTTGTTAGCGCTTCTGAGTTAACACCTTTTGTGAATGTGTGATCAACTGGTGATGGAGAAGTTAACTTAAAGTTATCTCCACTATCGATGTCTGTGCCTGCCCCTGCAGCATTAAATGCAGAATCAAATCCGGCCATCCAAATATATTCGGAACGCTCGTTAATAACATCTTTTGCGAAGTTATTGGTTCCATCTGGATTCTTAGCATCTTTACCTACAGACACAAATGGGAATGTTTCTAGAACTGTACCTTTTGTTCCAGTAAACTTACCTTCTTGGTCAATTACTACTGCATGCATTTCATCAAATAAAGCTGCACGATTAGAAGCATAGGTTGAAGTTTGTGGTGCTTTATCAAATTCGTTTTGATAAGCCCATCCGGTAAATGTTGCAGTTCCTGAGTCTGCAGGACAAATTGACACACGAATTGAGTTACCAAGATCACCTGGGTATTTCGCAACAAATGTGTGTGAATTAGATGTTAGTGTTGACAGCTGAGTATTAAAATTTGCTTCGTTCTTTACAGTTGGTGTCGGTAATCCACCATCTGAATCAACGGCAGTTTGACCGATAATAGAACGAGAATTCTTAGCTGCACTAGTAACTTCCCTCACTACTTGCAGTGCACTTGAATAGCGCAAGAAGTATTGTGCTGAGTGGAAGTCTATGGTATTTGCTGAGTCTGGTGTTGCAAAGTTGTCGACTAGAGTTGCCTCATTGTCAACTAAAACTCTTTGTTCAACAGGACCCCAGCGAAAGTTACCTACGATTGCTCCGGTAGTTGACTGGACGTTAGGAACGCCACCTGTCAGATCTATTTCCTTTACAACAACCGCTGGACTTTCTGACGGTGTGCCGAGTGCCATAGCTTTGTTTCCTTTTAACTAATTATATGATTTCATAATACGGTTATTGTTCAATATACCATTATTTATAATATTACTAATCTTTAATTCTATCGAAGATTCCGTCAGTAGTGCTAAGATCTGGCTCATATCCTTGTACTTGCCAGTTATCCGGATCATTTCTTATATCTAAATCTACATCATCCTGGCCATTTTGGATAAACCCGAATGGCACAATGTCTTCTTCTATTTCTTTCATTCGTTGATCAAATAACATTTGCTTTAAGTTGATATCTGTCATATCACCAAAATACTGAGTGGAACAAAAATAACCGAACATAACAAGATTCATCATAAGATCATCATGGTTACCATCACTGGCTTCGTATGATTGACCTCGTGCTTCAAATGTAGATATTTCTAAGATAGTTTGATCATCAACAATTTCTAGCTTATGTGTTTCAAGTATATCTTTAATAGCAGAACAACCAAGTCTTTTAGTTTTTCTTGTGATTTCAATGCCAATAGCATTGGCTTTTACAGATGATTCAACATGTACATTTTCATATTCTAAATCATGATATAAACCATTACAAACTACACCACCCTGATCATTTGCTTCAATTACTACGTAAGCTTCGTTGTAGACTTTTGCATACTTATATATAATATTAGGGAAGAGAATAGGAGAGATAGTGTTGTTCCGATAAACAGCCACCTGTGCAAATGGGCGAACGCTAATATCGATTAAAGTAAAAGTAGAATAATCCTGCCCTCTTCCCTTACTTACATCAACTGTCATTATATAGTCATGTTTTTCTACAGGCTCTTCATATATACGTAAGGAACCGCCTTCCATTTCACGTTTATATAGTTTAGATCTTAATGATAATAAACAATCAGCACTTATGAGTGTATCACCTGTCCCAAAGAATGTATTCCCAAACTCTTGGTCAAATTGTAATTGACTCGTATTGGAAATTGTTTGAGTTTTCCATTCTTCATTACGACCCGGGACGTCCCACCAATCTACACGAAAATTACGGAACTCGTTTATTCCTTGTACAGATCCTTCCCATATTTTATGAAACTGATTGCCAATACCATTTGCTGTAGAAGTAACAATTACTTTCGTGCCTGTACCCGCAGATACAACTGGATATGTGGAAGTATAAAACTCAGATGCTCTTTCTACGAAAGCAAACTCATCCAAGTATAATAGATTAACTGACATACCACGAATAGAGCTACCGCTAGTTGCAGCCGCAAGGATCCGCGAGTTATTACTGAATTCCAAGCTTCCTTTGTTAAGAGCTTTCGAACCCGGCTGTAAAAAGAACGGAATGTTTTCCAGCATGAGCGTAATACGAGATAACATTTCCCGAGCAGTCGCCCCTTTATTCGCAAGAATCGCAATTGTTTTTTCCGGATGGAAGAGCGCGTACCAGAGGAGATATGCGCATGCTGAGATGGATTTTCCAGATTGGCGACAAGCAAGAATAATTGAGAAGCGATTGTCATTAAAGTGTCCAAACATTTCTTTTTGGTAAGGATATAGTTTAAACGGAACTAGACCTTGGTCTAAAGAAATAACTTTTACGTATTCTTCTGCAAAGTAAATAGGATCATCCATACATTTTTTGTATATTTGTAAAAGTTGCGGAGTCCATACTTGAAGTACTCCATCTCTTTTAACATTTGGATTTCCTAGATATGCTTCATTCTGTAGGAGTGACATCTACCAGTTTTTCATCATCTTTAGTAACCATCATTTTTTGAAGATCAGCTGTTGTCAAAAATAAGTTATTAGTAGTACCACCTGCTATTTGAGGTGCTTCATCCTTTTTATCTATATCTTTTTGTTTCTTGTTTAAATCCATAAGCTTGTCATTTACATCTGATATATTTTTTATCATACCAGATAAGACTTCATATGCTCTTGGATGCTCGGATTGCCGAGCAACTTCAATCATGTCTTCTAAACTTTCACGGCCTTTTTCAATTAAGTCATAATATGTTTGTCTAGAATAATCATAATCACTTTTTACATTATCACTCATGAACTATCACCTGTCATTTCTATAGTATTGGTAAATCCAAAATCACTATCTGCCGTGCCAAATGTTGCAAGAGGATTCGGTTTAGTAGTTATAGTTTCTAGTTTTACATCAGAATCAAGTAAACCCGCATTAATATCGTATATATTATTAATTGCAGAACGGATAATAGCTTTATCGGCGATATCACCATAAAATTGTGTTTTCATTTCAAAGTTTATCGTGTAGATGATCGTGCGTCTTTGTTCTAAAGCGCCTTCGTAGTCATCAGCGAATGTAACTCCCTGAATCACAATTGGTATATCTTCAACAAAGTTTGGATATTCCGTTGGAAAAGGTTTAATTGTTAATGTGTATTGTGGATTAAACGTTGGCAGTATTTGCTCAACGATCTGCAAAGCATCGTCTTGATTCTTTGCAAATATGTTTAATTGAAAATCCAAGTTATAAGGTACAGGTGAATAGAACTTTTGTCTATTTGAATTAGTTGCACCTAGTGTAGAAAAGTTACTTACTTTCGATAACTGTCTAGTCAAATCATAAGTTATATTAACAATCTCAAATGACATGCGTGGTAACTTAAGCGCTACTCGAGTATCATTAACTAAGTCTGGATTTTCTCTTATTCTTTCTAAATATTTCATTTTAGGTGCATAAGCAAGTGGAACCTTTAATTGGTTCAATACAGCACCGGATTTATCTTTTCTTAAAATATAAATGTTATTGAACAGTCTACCAAATATGGAGACTGACTTTCTCATTTTTTCATGATAGAAGTGTCCACCAAACATTATTGATTCTCCGGATCACCAAATGGGTTATTTTCACTAAAGTCTAAGAAGTCTGTAGAAAATGAACTAAATACGTCATTTTGTTCATTCTCTGAAAGGTTGTTAGGTTCTGTAACACCTATAACCTGAAGTCCTGATGCTGCTCCAGTTGTTTTAACAACTGTTCCATTTGGATATGCACCTGAAGTAAAGGTGTGGAACTTACCATCATTAGCACCGGCAAGACCAAGATACAAATACCTATTTGAATCTAAATCTGAATCCATTGCATAATGCATAATTTCACCAGACATAATTACATTATTAGCAAGAGTCTGGAATGCTGAATCACCAATTATATATGAACTATCAACTATATTTCCACCGATAAGATTTATGACTACTGATGAATCATAACCGGATCCAGCATTGGTAATTGATATAGTTGATAATACTCCGGCCGCTGAGTCGATAGTTGCTATCGCAGTTGCACTGTCTGTAGGTACAGCACTTGAATCCATTCCACCACTAATAAGAATAGTAGGTGCTGCTGTGTAATATCTTCCACTTTGTAATATGCTAATAGTACTTAAAGAACCGCTATCCATTGTAACAGAAACAGTTGCGGCTTTAGGTGAAGCTAATTGTAGCTTATATTGATATGCAAAATCACGATCGATTTGATCAATAACATCAACACCCGTTTCCATATCCTCGTTGCTATACTCAAAGAGAGTACACCGCATTTTAAATACTGGAACATTTGCTAATTGATAAAATGGTTGTTCATGTTCAACATGATTAATTTGAAAAATAGATTTAGTTAATGGAAGATAAATAAGATCTCCTTCAGTTGGCCGGTCTCCTTGCTCAGCGTCAGAAGCTCTTACTACTTGTTTCTTCCATCTCGCCCTAGAAACTACAAACGTAGCTTCATCTCGTATTTCTACTCCAAACTTTGTAAACAGATCTCCTTCACCGTCAAAGCCTTCTATATTATCAATGTACATTTCGATCTTAAACGCGTTATCGAATGATGAGGCTGGATCCTCACCAAATAATACATCTTCGTTTACGATTGTACGTGGAAGATAATATACGTCACTGCCATAGATCTTCAAAGCTTCAATCACTAAATCTTCATAAAGTAATTGTTCAGATCTGACCTTTTCAGTGAAATAGAAATTTCTGGCCATAGTTTATCCTACAAAAAAGTCAGGTGGTAGATCGTGCTCTTCTCGAATTCGTTCCCTTAGTGATTGTATTTCTGTAAGTGAATCATCGTAAATCTGTCTTCCATTAAATGTTACTCCACCCGGCAATTGCACACCTTCAAATTTAAGTAAGTTCGAACCCCATTGTTGTTTAATGAGTGAAGTTGTATATTCTTTAAGCCACATATCGTTATAGACCGAAGTATTAGTATCCGGATCTACTTGTTTGTATATTTCTGCAACAAGATACTCGCCTTCAATAAGATCTTGTGTTTCAAATTCACCATGAATATATAGCCTATCTTGGTGCCGTGAAAATGTAGTTTGTGGATGACCATTAAGAGTCTGGTCGAGCATACTTAAATACTGATTTAATTGTCTATAGTATGCTAGGTCGCCCGCAAAGTTTTGAAGATCAGCAATATCATTAAGCATCATTTGATATTTAATATCAAAGAAATTCATGTTATCGCCGAATGTTCTACTAAGTGGGAATACTTTTGAAATGTAAAGAACATCTGATGGAATAGAAATATACTTATTAGTTACGTCTGTAGAAGTAATAAGATGTTGTAAGTATGTTCTATATGTAGCGTCTGTATGGTATTCTTGATAATACTGAATAGCTTCGTCTACACGGTCTTCAATCTGTTCGTCATCAACGTTAATCTCAATGACAGGGTCACCGAGGCGGCGCTTGCAGTAATCTATTAATGTATCTCTGGAATTAGGTGCAGCCATAAAATAGTCTCCGACATAAAAATCTTTTGACTATTTATATGTTTTTTATTCTCTAAGAAACATAAACCAAGAAACAAGAACCGTGATGTGGACTACCGCTAAATGATGATGAGTTATGTTCTTGAGCGCCTACTATAATATTATTACCTCCAGCATCACAACCTATACCGCCTTGACCTGTATTTTTTCTGCCCATTTGTGATCCGGCGACGCCCGGGCCCTTCTTAGTTACTTGAGCCCAGTTAGTACCAGTTCGCTTAAATATAAACACATTTCCTGAACTAGTACCATCATCATCATCTCCCCACGCAGTAGCTATTGCTATATTACCACTTTTACTTATTGCAACAGATTCACCAAATTTATCATTTGAAGCATATGTTGAGGAAGTAAAAGTTGCTTGGTTAGACCAAGTAGAACCAGATCTAGTATAAATCATAATATATTGATAATCGCCGTGACCAACTACAACTGTTTCGCCATCTCCGCTTATCATTGTATCAACACCCATTTGACGGCCAGCTGCGCCGCCGACTACATGTGCTTCTTCAGCCCAACTACTACCTGTTCTTTTAAAGACAAAGAATCCACCATTATTAGCAACTCCGTTAAAGTCAGAATAATTTGTACCAAACGCTACTCTATCTCCATCATCATCTATGCTTACATGATTTCCTGCATAATAGATACCTGAATCGCTTGGTGCAAGTGTTGCTTGATATGACCAAGTAGTGCCAGATCTTGTATAAATGAAAATAGAACCTGCACCAGTTATACCAGAGTGTGTTCTATTTCTGGCTCCAATTGCAACTGTATCACCATCTTTACTCATTGCAACTGAACTACCAAAATACATACTAGCAACATTACCGCCTTCAGCAGTTATCGCAGCTTCTTGTGTCCAAGTATTAGACCCTGACCTAGTAAAAACAAATGCTTGACCATGTTGAGCTACGCCAGTTGAAGACCATTTCGCGCCGCCAACAATCATTCTTGAAGCGTCGTTGTCAAAATCTACATCCCATCCAAATTGCGCATTGTCACCAAATGATGTTTCTTGCGCAGCATGGCCATCTGGTTGAACTATTGTTTGATTTGTAACTGTGCCATTATTATTTTGATAAACAAAAACAGCACCAATATCCTCTACGCCACCGCCGGAGGTAGGTCCAATTCCTTTGTTGTAAGTTATACCTATATAGTTTCCGTCTCGGCTTGTGGCCATACCATCTTTTGAAAATTGTGCGTAAGTAATAGTATTACTAATAATATAGTCATAATTGACTTCGGTGAGTCCTACAGTTCCTGTCCAATCGGCATCTGATACAAATGATAATGTAAACGTATTCTGTACTGTAGCTTGGTTAACACCATCTGATGCTTTAAATGTTAATGTAGCTGATCCATCAAATCCTAATGCTGTGGCTGCTGCTTCAGTTCGAGGTGTTATTGTATATTGCTTTGCAGAATCTTGAACAATTGTAGCTAACTTAAAGAAGTCACCACCAGATTCAATTGAATACACTAAGTTTGCATCTGCGTTATCTGAATCAGTGCCTGTTAGTCTTATTACAGTTGTGGTACTACCATCTGATGCAAGTGCAATAGTGCCGGATGCGCTAAGGGATAATGTAGGAGTAGCATTAACTACTGCTACGTTATACCAACCAGATCCGTTTGATACATAAAGCCGGCTATTTGCAGATACATATGCTTGATCGCCAGCAGTTAAACTAGTAGTAGGTAAACTATCTAGTGAGGAATATACTGCTATAGCTGTTGATCCACCGGTTGCTTTTAAGCTTGTATTATTTGGATTAGCTGCCTCAGTCTTGCCAAGGATTCGTGCTATATCTCTATTTCTACTACTCATTTTTTATCCTCTTTGTTTTATCTTTATTATGCTTCATAAATGTATACTTTACCCTGATACAAATTCATATACGCCGCCGGCGCCTTGATTACTACCATCGTTGTTATAATACGCGCCACTAAATATAACCTTACCATCACCACTCATTGCTCTACCACCAGTCATGCCGTTTGTATATTGCTCTGTACCATCGATACCATCTAATTGCCGAGTTTGTGACCAAGTATTACCACTTCTACTATAAACAAACATAGTCTTAACACTTGATATTGTATGTGAAAATACAACGTTTTCTCCAGCGTCGTCAATTGCTATTCCATATTCACCAGTCACACCACTTGCATTTGCTCCGGGCGTAATAGCAGCTCTTTGTGTCCAAGTTGTTCCAGATCTCGAAAACATGAAGACAGTACCCGAGCTAGTTGCGCCATCATCGTCATATGGGGCATTAACCGCAAGGTGTTCGCCATTTCCACTAATAGCAGATACTGAGCCAAATCTATCACCACTTGCAGTAGTAGATCCGGCAATGGTTTGTTGTAATGTCCATGTAGTACCTGATCTTGTCCAAATATATCCTCTACCTGTATCACTGCTATACGCCCAATCACCAACAAAAGCATATGTTCCTGTCTTATCAATACAAACTGAATAACCATAATTAGAAGAACTTGATGGTTGCGTAAGTTGTTGTTCAACTGACCAGCTTGTTCCTGATCTTTTATAGACCCACGCTTGACCGCCATAATCAGAACTAGTGGACGATCTGTCTGAAACAATAAAGTAGTTGCCATCGCCACTCATATCACATGACCATCCAAAATCAGCTTCATTAGCAATCGGACATGTTATTGTTGCCTGCAATGCCCAACTTGTACCGGTACGATAATAAACAAAAGCTTTAGCAGCATTTTGATCTCCTAATACTAAATAGTCACCATTATCACTCATACCAGCTGATTGATAATTACTTGCAGGTGAATTTCCACCAGTAGGAATTAAAGTTGCTTGTTTAGACCAAGATCCACCTGACTTATACCATACATCATAATCAGCAACACCGTTATTATGGTCTCTGGAACCTAGATAAGTACCATCACTATTTGTACATACAGTACCTAAACCATACAAACGAGATGCCGCTGCACCTGTTATAATTTTTGTTTTTGTAGGTGCAGCAGACCAGTCAGGACCAAATGATAGCGTGAAAGTATTTTGTACCGTAGCTTGACTAATACCATCACTTGCTTTAAATGTTAACGTAGCGGATCCGTCAGATCCTAATGCGGTAGCTGAATCTTCGGTTCTTGGTGTAATGGTTACCACACTTGAATCTTGAGATATTGTTGCAAATTTAAATAGATCTCCACCAGATTCGAGTGATAGCACTAAATTAGCATCAGCATTATCTGAATCTGTAGCAGTCATTGTAATAGTAGTAGCTGATCCAGGTGTCAAAGCAATAGTACCGGATGCACTAAGAGATAATGCTGGCGTGGCATTGATTAGTGCAGTGTTATACCAGCCAGATCCATTTGATACATAAAGTCTATTGGTTGAAGTTACGAAAGCCTGAGTTCCAGCTATTAAACTAGTAACAGGTAAAAGGCCAATAGAGTCATATTGTGTTGTCGGTTCTGTTGAACCATCAAGCGCTAGCGCAAAGTTGCTTGGATTAGCTGCTTCGGTTCTACCTAATATTCGTGCAACGTCTCTTGGCTTACTCATTTATAAATCTCGTTTGTGGTTATATAAATGCTTTGATTAGTATTTATATGGATTGCCTCATAAATCGGTATACCAAATACGTCACCAATAGAATGACATTCTTCTCTTATTCTTATTTGATCTTTAGCCCATACCATTTCACCGCAGTTGCGAGTTAATAATTTATTTTCTCGAATTTTATATACACCAGGCGCAATCGTACCGTCATCAAGAAGGAACCATTCATTACCTTCATTGATAATGTCAAGCACGTCTGCACCACATTTTTCTATGATTTTTTCGAGATCGCGATCTTTAAGATTGTATTTTTCTTTTATAAGATAAAGAGCAGAAGCAAAAGAACCAAGCTTACTACCGCCACCCGGAAGCTTCGATACCAAACGTTTGATGTTTGCACAGAGTCTGATGAACGGTGTGTAGGCTGACTTTTGTTCGTCTGATTGAATTTTTGTTTTTCGGTTTCGCTTGCCTTCTTCATCAATGAGGCCAAGTTTGTAAGCATCCCATTCCTTCCAATCCAATACGAGCATTCGAATGAATCTAAATGTATATGCTAAATCAGCAGCTCGTTTTACTAGTCCCATTAGATAGTTCCTAAAAATTTTACAACGTATGGATCGGACTCAATATGTTCTTTATCCTTTTCAGTAATATAGTTCAGATATAACAATATAGGCTTTATTACTGGCCAGTGTCTATCATCTAATCGCAAATTCAATATGTTATTTGCGGCTTCAATACCAAAAACATTGAAGATAATAATTATATGATTCAGTAATAATCTATGCGGAAAGTTTCCGGTTTCAATATATCGATTGACTAATCTTTTGATATATTTAAATCGTTTCAAATCTTCAAAGAATTCTTCAACATCAGAAAACTGAGGCTTATAATAATTTTGAGCCGCATAGAAAAATAAAGTATCTTCAGTTAATTGGTTAATCATAATGATCCTATAAGAGTAGTTACCTCTTATATATTATGAAAACAACTTGCCCATCATACTCTTCTTAGGCTTGTCATGTGTATGATCCACATCTCCACCTTCATGAGAATGAGTAGTACCATCTTCATGAGTATGTTCTAAGGGATCTCCAATATGTTCTTCAATTACTTCTTCTTCTGTTACCGGTGCTTCACGTAACACTTGAGGCTTTGGATTCATTTCACCATTCCATTCTGCAATTTGATCTTCACTAATCCTTTGCGATTTTAATAATTCGCCTTTAGCGCTTTCCCAACCACGTGTAGTTGGGTGCGCACCTTTAGGTCCTTTGATAGCCATTCTTCTCTCCTATACTTTATATCCAAGTTTTTTAGCAACTTGATACCGGTGCTGATCTTCATCACCGCCTGATTTCATATGACCATCACTTCGTCTATGATGATAGTCAATGTGAGAAGCAGATGATTTGAAACGAGGATCTTTTGATTTACCACCATTAACAGCACTTGCACCTTTATGGCCTAACATAGACTCGTCCAACTCATCAATTTTAATTGGTTGCATTGAAGCATAAGCTGATGCCATATTTGATACTTGAGAACCAAATGATTCTGCTTTCATTGCAGCAGGATCTTTCATTGGTGTACCACCGGGTTTGATTTTAGTATCACCCTTCATGTTATCATTACTGCGAGCTTTGCCCTTTGGTACATTTGAAGTCATCTTAGCTGCATCTTTATTAACCATTGCTGGCTCGTCAAGATGAGCATCAGGTCCTTTAGCAATCTCATCATCAGCACCTTTCATCATGTCTTCGGCACCTTTACCTTTAATCTTATCCTTCATCATTTCAGGATCAGTCGAAGATTTGTAATGATCATCTCTATTAGACTTTTCTGAAAGTACTGACCTTAGTGCACTCCGAATTTTTGACTCTTTTGCTTCAACCGGAGTTGACTTCGAATCTTTTTCCATTTTTGGATTCATTTCTACATCACCTTCTTTACCACCGCCTTTTGCTTCTTTCTTTTTCTTCGAAGGAACTGGCTTGGCACCCATTTCTTTATCTTGTTTTTTGATTTCCATATCTTTGTAATAGCCTTCTTTTTGGTCGGCAATTGCATTGGCTGTATCTTTTTTCATTGTTACTGGATGTTTCTTACCAGCAAAACTGAAATGAGATTTGCCTGCTTTATGAGCAGCTGCTGCCGCACCATGGAATGCTGTACGCTCTGTGGCTGGTACTTCTTCCGGTATTACAAATTTGTTTTCTTGGACCGTTTGAGTGGCCCCACTCTTAAAAGGATTATAATCCACTTGTCTTCTCCTAAGTTAAAAATTGAGCCACATACGCTCCAACCGCTGCGATTAGAGCAGCATATACTAGTTTATTTATAAGGCACACCGTGCGGTGATTATCGTCAACCTTCTTTTCAATATCATCTAATTTCATAGATAATCGATTAATACGTTCATACATATTATCATGATCATCTTTCAATGCAGTTACTTTTTCGTCAGTCCGAGCCATTAAAACCATCGCTTCCGTAAGCTTGTCGAGTTTTAACTCGATCCTATCTAACCTTGAATGGGACTCCATATGATCTTCTTTCATCTGCTTTTGCCAAATATATATTTATTGGTTGTCAAAAAAATGACACCTATAATAATTTGACATCCCTTTCTGTCAGGTTTTTAACACCTACTGCTTTGCTACAATTTCTAGTATTTTACCACTGTCGTCAAGTATAACTTCCATTTTTTGACACGCATATCGAGTAGACTTATTTGCTCTAGTTAATTGCCGAGATGCCATACGTTTAGCTTTTAAACATTCTGACATGCCATCTCGCAATGTATACTCCTTAAGCTCTGTGCCATTCATAAACAGTAATAAAACAAACTCTACCGTGGTCATTTGCTATGTCCGTTAGCTCTTAGTTGCTCTATCTTGTCTTCAAGGTTATTAATTCGTTTTTCATAAAATTCAAGTGTTAGTTTTTGTTGTTGGTCATAAGGCGCTCTACCTTCTTCTATCTCATCTGTTAATTTTTCAAGTTCACTTGCTAAATGCTCGATCATTAAAAACTGTTCGTTGTCTGCCGGCAAACTTCCCATTTCACCGCGTGGCCATTTAATTCTAAACTCAGTATTTTGTTCTAAATCAGTTTTCATCATAGTCTGACTTGTTTCAATTTGATTTAATCTTTCAACAACTCCAAAATATGCCCAAGTAGCTAATGATGTAAACGCAATCATACTAACAATATTGCGAAGTGGAAGCGCTACTTCAGTTCCTTCATTCAGTTTAGTCGCCATCTATCTAACATTTCCATCGACGTAAAGACATTGCCTTACGTGTAGGTCTACCTTTCTCATCTTTCATTGGTCCCGGCATGCCACCCATGCGAGCACAAAATGATTTCCTTCTACCTGCAGCTTTACTACCACGCTTAACTTTACCAGTCACCGCAGTTTTTAGATTGCCACCAGTTTTTCTATTATAGGCATCTACACCTTTTTGTGTAAGACCAGCGCCTGATGCAGTAGATCTTTTATGACCCTTTGAATCTTCACCACGAGCTTCTATAAACGTTTTGAATCTTTCCATTACCTGAACAATCCTAATTTGCTAACTGCTTTACCGAGCATCTTACCGACAACTCTATTTTTTACTCGTCTAGCTACTTTACCTTTTTTAACAGCATTAACATCACCAAGAACTTTTGCAGTTTTATATGCTGCTTTACGAATCTTACCAATTGTAAGTTTTTCTTTTACATCTTCATTCTTTGGTACACAATTAGGAACCATTCGGTTACCTTTCTTCTTCATACCAACTTGCTTATGACTATCCCAACATGCTTCGTTAGGTGTAACTTTCTTCATCATCTTAACTGACTTATCAGATCCATAATCAACTTCACCAGATGTAGCTTCACATGCAGTACCAGCAGCTAAGGATGTACCCTGCTTATTTGCTTTTCTTTTATCTGTCCGAGCTTTTGTATCTTTTGCTGATTGCGCAGATTTACCTATAGCAATCTTAAGATTAGGATGAGTCTTACTCTGTTGAGTCATTTCATCAACTTCTTTGCCCTGAGCTTTATCTCGGTACATTTTCTTTACATCAAATTTAGTCTGCCGTTTTACAGACTTAATCATTGATGGTTGCTTAACCAATTTACGAAGATGGTTCTTTACTTGACCTGGCGAATTACCAGACATCCACATAGCCGGCAGCCCTTCAACCTCTACCTTAAATGTTAGATCTTCGTAAAAAGATTTAAACGATTTCATTTCTTGTCTCCCATATCGCCACCAGCTTTCTTAGCGGCTTGCCTTGCAAGATGCTTTGCTCGGTTCTTAATGATATTGCCGAACTGATCTTTAGCTGGAGTTGTAGATATTTTTTTAGCATCATCGAATGGCGGATCTGTCTCTTTAGCTTCTACAGCACGTGCAATGCCTTTACGACGATTAACAAACTTATTAACTGCCTTGTCCATTTTGCCATCGCCGCGTTGAGCTCGAGCCATTTTGTCTGCCTGTTTACTCATATCATCTGCAGCTTTTTTGATGTAATTCTTTTTAGTATCTCTAGAGATTTCCTTGACTTCTTTTCCTTTTTTAATTACTTTGACAGCTGCCTTTGGTTGAATACCAAATGGTCCTTTATCAGTTGGTATCATTGCTTCCATGGACTTGACTTTTTTACGAGTACCCATTCGCTTTGTGTCAGGTTTATCCATTACACCGTGCACATCTTTACCCGGATCATCTTTACCATGGTAACCTTGAGCTTTTGCTGGTGGAAGCTTTTTAATCTTACCGCCTTTAGCAAGGAATGCTTTTACTGCATCGGAAGTATCTTCTTTAGGATTACCCATTTTATCAACACCCTTTGGAGAGTGTTTACCAAATTTATCGATATTGCGTTTTCTCAACTTTTTATCAGCAGCATCAACACCGGCAGTTCTCTGAGTTCTCTTTGAAATGTTATTGCTATATCTTTGCTTATTAGCTTTTTTTCTATAAGAAACTAAAGTAGAGGTGTCTAATTCATTGACTTCATCTTGTTCTTTAACAACTGGAACCATACGGATTTTTGTTTTACCATCAGCTGCAATATACTTTTCAGGTTTTTTGTCAGCAGACTTGACTTCATCCATATCTTCTTTTTTTCTTTTTCTTTTATTATCCGGATGACCTTTACCACCATCTTTACGAGTAGCCCATACAGCTCGTTGTTGAGCCATAGATGCATAACCTTCTCTAATTTGATCGAATGTTTTCATTTTTACTTCCTATTTGGATCTCTGTAAGTTTTAGGTAATGCTGAAGAAGGTTTATTTCTTAGTGTATCTCCACCAAACATACCTCCCTTACCAGTGCTAATTCTTTTACCCGCACTATACTTATGCATATATTTTGCTGCGTGGCTACCATCTGGATTTTGACGAGCATCATCCCTTTTGTAAAATGAACCAAGACCTTTATGACGTTTTCTTAAACGATTTTTATGCATAGCTTGCTTTTTAGCTGTATAATCATCATCATTATGTCTTTTTCTAGACAATGCATATTGTCTATCAGCTTTATCAGAATATGAATCTAGCGTTTTGTTACTTAATTCATCTAGCTCATTCTGTTCGCTTGTTAACTTACTTTTTATCTTATTACCAAGAGATTTCAGTTTCCCTGCAGGGCTATTTTTCTTAGCAGCATCATGAGCAGCATGAGCACTTGCTAATTCTTTATGTAGCCTTTCTGAATGTTTGACGTCCTTGCTTGATATATGTTTTTTCTGCCAGTTGTCATTGCCATAGGTCGGTGCGTGGCGATGATCGTGATAATCGGATTTTGCCGCATCTTTGTGATATCTAGCACGAATTACATGCGCTCTAACAGAGTTATGATCTGAACGTTCAGAATGAGTAAGGTTTTTATGAGTTTTTTCCAAACTTTCTATCGCTTTATTTGCAAGATCAAAATGTTTTTTGGTCGCATCAGTATGCTTCTGTTGTACGGCTTTTAGTTTTGCACCTGTTGCAGCTATCTTTTTCTTATGAGTAAGCATTTCCATTTCAAATAGATGATTTGCTTCTTCTCGTATTTGTTTGAATTTTTTCATTTTATCCTCTTACCTTTGCGGCCAGATCTTTATCTGCCTTTCCCCAAGTGCCTGAGGATTTAGTTGTAAACGAATTGACTCGAGCCATAGCCCATTGTTGTGGTGTTGTCCCTGGCCTATGACCAGTTTTCCATGCTGCCATACCACGATTATAGACTTTACGTAGTATACCAATCGGCATACCTGATTTTTCAGCCTTAGCTGCTAAACCTTTCTTTTCTTCTTCCGAAAGATATTGACTAAATCTAATCATTTTGTTTCCTTATTTTTCTTTGTGGTATCTCTTGTTCGAGCACGGTCTAACATTCGATCGTGTTTAATTTTATCGATTTCTTTTTCGCGGTCAATTTTCTTTTTTGCTATAGCTTGCATTTCAGATTCACCAAACATTTGTTTGAATCTTTTAGTATGTACACTTGTTTTTGTTTTAGCTGTCTTATCACCAGGTGCTGGTTTATATGCAGAAGCATCGTTATCAGCCTTTTTAGCATTCTTGCTAAAGTGTGCTTTCCTTTTATCAGATGTAGATTTAGATACACCTTTATGATAAGCAGCACTTTCAATATCAAGAGTTTTAGGATAACCTTTTTGCCCAGGTTTTTTCTTTGGCTTACCTGCTGCACGACGTGCACGGATGTTTGCCCATAGTCCTTCTTCCATAGGTTCAATTGCCTCCAACCATTTTCGGTATTGACCATTAGCCGTTTCTACAATAACATAGTTTGCGCCACATACTTTGACTTCAGCTATCTCTTCGGTATTTTTTATAATTACTTGATCACCAACTTTGTATAATTCACCACTTACATATGATTCTCTTGTTTCATTCACTGATTCTAATTGTATATGATTCTTGAATTCTTTTTGTTCTTTAAGTCCCATGCCTTTACGGACACTATTGAAGATCTTCTTAGCATCAAAGTTATTTACAACTCTAGGTAATCCTTGGCTAAATGTTGTAAAGTCATTTGCTCTTGCAGCATCTCTTTGTTTTGTTGCAGATGCTCCTTCAGCTCCCTTAGCATCAGGATCTCTTTGACCTGCAGAAACAACATCTATTCTTCGAAAGTTATAAAGACCATGTTTAGCTTTTTTGCCATTATACTTTTTGATAAGAATATCAAATTCGTTAACACGATCAGAACCTACAACCATAACCACATTAACAAAACCTTCATCATATAATGATTGTAGAGCATCGAATACTGTTTTAATTTTTTTGTTTAACATGATTCGACGTGCATAACGAGGAAACATTTTCCGTGCAATCTTTATCTTATCATTATATTGTAATGGATTATCTTTACTATCTTGTGATTGAGACAGATAAACTCGATATTGATTATTACCGGCTAATGTTGCTAACTTCTCTAGAAGTTTTCCATGACCAATAGTAGGTGGATTCATTCTACCAAAGGTAAAATAAACCCGCTTTTCTTCTTCAGCTAGAAAAGTTTTAAACGAATAACTCATTAACCCTTTTTTCTCTCAACTTCTTTTTTACGAACATCTTTAAACATACGTTTAGCAAACATATCTATTCTTTTCTTTACAGCAGGAGCAGCCATACGTTTTTCTAGTTCTGCTCTACGGGCAAATGATAACTCACTCTTACCTTTACCCTTAGTAAGTTTCTTAAGAATAAATGTACGAGCTTGTTTACGTGCTCTACTTCTTAATTTTTTAGTGTCAGCCATTTTTCGTTTAGCGCGATCACGGCCAATTTTGATCTTGGCTTTCATTCGCTTAAGCTGTCGGGATTTAGCCATTCGTTGTTGAAGAGTTAATGCTTCAACAGTAGATTTACCATCGTCATCTTGTGGAGCAAAGTGTGGACCACCACTACAATCGTGTGGACAATCAGTCGTTGGCTTACCTTGTTCATCACCACAATCTTTACATATCATTTTTGTAGCTTCGTACATATGTCTCTTACGTTTATATGCACGATAATTTGTAAGCTCATCTTCACCCGGCCGGTATTCAGCCATGTATAAATCTTTAAAGCGCAGCAGTTTTTCTGCCATCGTTAGTTCCTTCCTGGTGTATCCCATCCTTTTAATATATTGGGTGAAAAGTTTGCGTATGAGAACTCCATACGGTCCACAATTTTCACTGCATCACTACCAAGTTTGTCAATTGCTACATATCCTTCTTGGCCCGTAGTTCTAAACCCTCGTTTAGTTTTTAAGAAAGCCCTTACAGACTGTAGCTGATTAAGTATATTTATAAGTTTTAGTTTTGCTAGAATTATAGATCTTTGTAATTCAAATATATTTTTTAGTGCTGTTTTATTTTTACTTGAAAAGAAATTTAGTATCTCACCAAGTTTTAATCGTTGTGAATCTTTACCTTGATCAGTAGATCTTTTATCAATTTCTTTTTTATACTTCTGTTGAATAAACTTTATAAGAGCATCTACTCTTTTGGCTGGATCAGGTGGCATTGCCTGCAACCGTACATATGAATTTGTATGTTGCTCAATCAATTGTGTAAGGATTTTATTCTTTTCTAATTGCCTAAGCGTGTTGCCTGCAATCTTATTGAATATAAATCCTGCATTCCTTAGGTGTTCATTTACTTCTTCTGTATCTTTTTGTGTCATAGTATATCGAGTCAAATCTCGAAGCATAGCATCTTGTGACCATACATTCTTTGATTTTTTAAATTTAGATATATCTACACCAAAGCTTTGCTTCATTCCTTCGAATGAGTTTCCTGTGTAGCTCGTATGCCACACGATTCCAATCTTTGCTGCCTTAATTTCCCCGGCCATGTCCGTGCCAGCCGGTACTGCATATAAGATTGTATTGGGGTGGAACGTAACATACGATTTATTTTTGATTTTTTGTGTTTTAAGATCCGCTTTACTATACAGAAAATCACCTTGGACTACTCCTTTGATTCCTAGCTCGGGTAGATACTGTAAAGCGAGCTTAAGCTTTGTACTGAGATCGCCGCTAGTATCAGCATCAATATCAGCATTACTCTTGTATACTTTGGGAGATTTGTTAAAGATCCCCTTTTTCGCCACGAAGAATCTGCCATCACTAGGATCGATCCCAGCAAACACAGCAGGAGCACCATCCCATTTGACACTAACATTTCCATCATGTACGCCTCCTAGCATATCTCTTAAAGAACGCAATGCCATGATTGCGTCTCTAGTTCCTTTGACTCCACCGTAGACAACCTTGTCCTCGATATGAGTCATATGAGTATTCTTTTGTTCAGTTATAAATTCATTAAATTTCATTATACTAAAATCTTTGGTTTGATTGTTCCTTGAGTAACAACATCAACTCTAACTTTTTTGGGATCGATACGACCAATATGGTAGATTTCTCCTATTTCAGATTTAGGAGTAGTGTTTACCATTAATATTAATGGATTTTTATTTAAATATTTTGAAGCTTCTATACCATAAGGAATTTCAACATTTTTATTCCAGTCATTCGCCAGTGATCTGTCTTTAAGTATAGCTTCTATTTGTTGGCCATTAACACCATTTTTTTCAGCTGTACCACTTCTACTCATTTTTAAGTTAGGATCAACTATGTTTCTTAATTCAAATGCTTTTGCTACCATTTTTTCAAGTGGCACAGTGCCTCCTAGTTTAAAATCTTTATAAGCTTTTTGCTTAGCATTATAATTACCAGCTTTTACTTCGTATGATTGACCTCCAATAATAATATCTGCTGCAGAAGATGAACCTCCTCCAAGAATTGCGTCATCTAATAAAAAGAATAAAGTTGCCTCACCTGGTCCAACTCCTTTAAGATTGTAATTATGTAAGCTTAAAAATTCACGAGAATGGAGTTTCTTTAAGCTTTTAATTAAGCTATTTAACTCATTTATTTTAGGCTTACCCTTAATTGTTTTGTCTAAATCAAACTTTTTAAATAAATGAGTTTTAAAAAGATGTTGTATTTCTGCTTTAAATTCTATTGTTGTAAAATCATTCGAATTTAAATTAAAAGATGTAACTCTTTGAGCACGTGCCAAAAACTCGGCATTAAGCTTACTTACATTCATCGCCGCCATCTCCTGTATCATATCAAATGTTTTAAATTTAAGCATATAATAATTCCAATCTTGACTTATTATACCCTATTTATACAAGAAAGTAAACAAAAAAAGAGCACCTAAATGCTCTTTTTATTACTTACGACCTAAATACTTAGGTACATTCGCTTCTTTTTTAGCCAACCATTTTTTATACCAAGCTACAATCCATTTCATTTTTTGTACTCAGTATTTCTTTTTCGATCATTGTATTGTTTAATGCCTTGCTGTCGAGCTTTCTCACGATTCTCAGGATATAAATGCTCAAATCCTTTCATGTTCCAGCTTTTAGCCCATGCCGCAGTTTGTTCTATACTATGTGCTTTCATACTGTGCTTCCTTCATTAAGAGGAGTGGAAATAGAATGATCAGTATAATCTCCATCTGATCGATATTCTCTACAAACAGTTTCACGAATCATCTTACCGCTTTTCATTTTATACGTGACTAATTCACGTCTAATTACACCTTGACTCGATAAGTTGTCAAGCGCTGATTTTAGAGGACCGTCGTTCATTTTGCATTTCCTTGTATCGTTTCACCAATTTTGCACAGTCTTTAGGATTATCTATCAATTGACTCTTGACTGCAGATAACCTTTCAAGTCTCATGCGTTCTGCTTTATGTATTTTAATATTACTAGTTAAAATATCTATCTCTTTATTAATGGCATCCATACCTTGTGCCATAACCTTTACATCTCTATCTACACTTCTCATTCGTGTTCTCCACCATTGCCTCGACCAAGTCCACCAAAATATTGTGGCTGCCTTTTGGCTGTTTCAAATGTTCCGACAGTAATTGCAATAGCTGCAAGCAGAATAACGTGTCCGATAACACTTACACCAAATGCAGTCCAACTACCAACGATAAACGCAAATACAATACACCACATCCAAGCCAACACTTGCATAACTAAGTGTCGTACTTGAAGATCTGGAATATTACTGAGTGGATTTCGGCTATCATCCATCACAGCATTCCAACCATTAACTATAAATGTTCTCACTGGATAAACTCCTTTTTCATATGTTACTTTTAGTGGATAGTGAGCATCCACTATGTCTTTAAACTCTATAGCATCGTACTGATCAATAAAATATCGAACTACAGTATGATCTCTAAAGTATCCTTTAACGCGGTACACTTAACCACCACCTAACCAGTTACCAACTACTTCTATAGGACACTTGTCCTGATATTTACACATTTGATATAACTGACTACTAGTCTCTATGGCAGTACAACCACTCATAGAGACTACTATCAGTATACTAAATACAACCCGCATTATGCCGCAATTTCTTTTAACTTTTCACCTAGCACTTCATAAACTTCATCGATTGTTAAAGAATGCATAGCTTCAAGTACTAATGATTTAGATATAGGACATTTTTCTACTATCGTTTCAGACATAGGTTGTTCTATCATAAAGTTTTCTAAACTTTTTTGTATTTTTTTAATCTTCCATAGAATAGCAGGTCTCCTGCCACCTTGTGAATTTTCAGATTTATATGATGCTACTTTTACTTCAAAGCCATGTTCATATGCCATATGTGCATGTTTACTGGTGTCGTTAGTACGTTTTCTACCTTTACATTTTTTATGTCTTAGCCTGCGTAATTCATCACCAATTATAGTTTCCATTCTATTATCAGAATTAGCACCAACTTGATTAGGTTTTAACAGACCCATAAGCATGCCAAGTTGTTTTGTTGTAACTTTAGTACCAGAAAATGTAGCTTCTTTTTTTAGATATTGTCTAATTTCTTCACATAGATTATCATTCATAATATAAGCCCTCCTTAGGCTACTTCTGCATATTCAATTGCTGACGATAGTGCTTTTGTTTTGCGGACTTGGTTTCCGCCGAACCATGATGAATACAACCGATTATCTGAATTACGACCCTGTACGTGATCTGTAATAAAGGTAACTGAATTGAATGCTTGCCACCATGAACCTTCACCGTATTCTGCACCCGGCTGAGTCTCTAATGCATCATATGCAAGTTTTGCATTACGTGATAGAGTATCAACAGAGAGTCCTTTCCCTTGTACACGTTTGTCTGCGGTACGAGGGAATACGGTGTTAAGGTATTCAATATAAGAGTCATTAGTGAATCGCTTACCAGCAAGGAACTGAGCTACATCACTATATGTATTCATTTTCTTTGCTGCAATGCCTAATGCATTCTTAACACTTGATGCATCAAACTCTACTCGATGGCCAACTCTTACAGAGTTATCTGTCTTTGACTCAAGCGAGTAAGAAAGAGTGTTGTTGCATACCACACGGATAGGAGTAAAGCGAATGTCAATTGACTTGCCATACTGGTGTGGATTAGAAAAAAGAAGGTATGAATCGATACGATCGCCACCGAGGATTTCAAATGAATCCTTGACTTTGGCCAATGCCCATACCATCTGTCCACCTTTGAGTGAACCAGCTGTATGCATCTCCATATCGCCTGACATTACAAACTCAGAGAAGAAGTCAAAAGCTTTTTCATTCTGAACTGGATTCCAGTTTTCACCAACGTTAGTCAGGATCTTACCGTCTGTTTCACGAACCAAAGACTTTTGACCTGTTGGCATACGCTTACCATCAAACTCGATAAATGATTCGACTTCACGGACTGACCAATTCAGTTCAGCTTTGTCCATCATTTGAACTGGTGTTAAGTCATTGCTGACGGGTACACCTAATCCATGCCATGGGACCTGACCCGCATACGCCATTGTTTCTACTTGATGTGCCATTATATATCTCCTTAAGCAGCTTTTACAAGTGATGCAGTAACATTCCATATGCCATCTGCTTCAGTTTTAACACGAATGTTCTTTTTAAGAACTTTAATAACTTTACCTGACATGGCACCTTTACGACCTGACCATGAAACAGATTGTCCAACTTTAAAAGACCTAGCAGCTCGAGCTACTTTGATATTGCGAGCATCATTAAACATACTAGCAATTTCACTCATCTGTTCGTCTGATGCTTCTACAAACAGGGCTTGAATCTTTGACATTTGAGACTTACTTAACATTATATATTCCTCTCATTTCCATTTTATAGATCTATTATACCACAGTTTTCACTTAATGTAAAGGATAAAATGCATCTAAAGTGCATTTATTTTTCGATAACTTTGGACTGCACCCGGAACCATAGAAGGATACTTCCCTAGAAATGTTCCAGCCTTAAGGTCATGCTTTGTGATATACAACTTATGACGGTGATCAACACTATCCCAGTTTTCTAATAGCCACTTACCTAGCTCATCAAACTCAGCATCAGAAATTAAAGGGCTATCTTCTTTATAATAAGCATATGAACACATGAGATATTTAACTATTGGGTTCTGCACAGAGTAGCTCCTCTACTGATTTAATATGTTTGCACTTTCTGAAAGCAATGCAGGTACAATCAAAACCTGAATCGTACATGCCAACAAGGTAGTTGTTACCTTTACTTCCAGTGACAGGCCATTGGACACCGACTAAGTGGTGTCCTTTGGTATCGATAACTTCAGACTGATGCGCCATTAGATAAACATCAGGATTGGAAGTGAAGCCATGGCAAACATAAAGATGATACCTAAAATAATCTGTCCCATAATAATCTCCTAGAATCTGATTGCAGCTAATGAACAAGCAGTCTCGCTTGCTTCGATGCCGAGCTCTTTAGCCAGCATATATTGTAGAGACTCTGAAGAAGTACCTTCAGGCTTTGACATACAAAAGTCAATGATTTCTCTCCAAATATCATTGTGATCCGGATTCTGAAACTCAAACTTAATCATTATAAAACTCCTCTTTATTTATTTTATAGATCTATTATACCATAGTTTTTCAGTAATGTACAGGAAAAAATGCACTTAAAATGAAAAAAGTGAGCATCCGCCCACTTTTTTACATAGTTTATTTAGATTATAGCCAGTTTTTCCATACTTCAGGATATGTTTCTAGAAAATACTCTGCAACTTCTTCAGGCGTTGCTTGGTTATCTTCTTTGTACAATAGCAAATTATTCATTAAATCTCCTGGAATAACACGAGTAGCAAAATAGCTTTTCATTTCAGGAGATACTTTTTGATCAAACTCTTGAGTAAAAATAGTTCGAACAAAAGATTCTGTCCATGCTGAAGGCTTTGGTGCTGGACAATCTGGCTTTGTAATACAATTCCAATTTTCTTGGCCAGCAAAGTCAACGCCCCAGTCAAGTTTTACTAGATTGTATTTACCGACAAAAGCTGTAGGAGCTGAATAGTAACCGAACCATGGCTTATTCCGTAGTGCTGCTTTAGTAATAGTTGCATCTTCAGAAGCATACGAACCCGGTTCAATCATTTCCCATCCTTTTTCTTTCATACGATTTGCAACAAAAAGATTTGCATTAGAAATTTGACAACCAGAACCAGGAGGACATGTTACAAATCCACCTTTACTCTCATCTTCGTAGTGCGGAAATAGATCTGGTCTATTTAACACGGCTTCAAGAGTTGTAAGTTCAGGATTTTTTTCTAGAATATTAGGTAGAATATACCAACCTTCAGCTACACCACCAATCGGTGAAGATTTGGCAACTGACACAATACGATTATCAGCGATTGCCTTATCGTATAAATCAATTCCGGCTGCGTTCGGCCAGAGTTCACCCATAATATCAGGTACGCCCTTTGTAGTCATAGAAGTAAAAGATGGAACTGTTCCGCCGGGAATAACTTCAACTTGACATCCAAAATTTTCTTCTACAATTTTTTGATCAATGGCACCTAGAATTGCAGCCGATCCCCAGCTCAATCCTGCCATTGTAATATTACCACACGCATATGCGCTGGTGTTCATCATTGCCACGGCAGCAACCGCAACCATACTTAGTTTATTCATTGATAGATTTCTCCTTAATTAATCTTATGTAATATATATTATATCAAATAACGTTAGGGTTGTAAACAAAAAAATGCAAGTGTATGATAAAAATCTTAATGACAATAAAACCAGAGAATCGCAACTAAAATCTTTATTTAAGTTTGACAGCGTTGATAAGAAATGCAAAGCAGAGTTTCTTAAGATACCTATAGACTTACCATGGAAAGAATTAGAAAAAGATATTGAATTAGCCTTTGAAAAATTCGGTTGGTATGGTATGTGTCATAGAGCTAACTCTGATTGGAATAGAAGCGAGATCTATGGTGGGCTAGGTCTTACTTATAATCCTACATATAAATTTAATATGTCTTATCATGCTCATACTTATGGTCAACCTAGATCATCAAAAAACGCAGAAGATTCGAAGGTTTGGTTAGAGTCATTAGATAGAAAAAATTATTCTGAATTTGAAAATACTCCGCTGATTAGAGGTAAAGATACATATGATGATTGTTTAGGATTCAGGAATCCTACAGATGTAACAAAGTTTAGATCTTTTAAACATATATTTGAAAAATTAAATTTTACTCCAATTCAAGGTAGAATAGCACAAATTAAAGCTGCGGATTATGGCGACCATCCTAATAAAGATTTTATTTGGCATCGCGATGAAAAACCTGACACAGTAACTAGAATGCTTATCCCTTTGGTATATAGTGATGACTATTATATAGAATTTAAAGATACAGGTACTAGATTTTATTTTGAACCCGGTTACGCATATCATTGGAACACATATGATCAAATTCATCGATGGTCATTTGATTATCATAAAAATATAATTAATAGAACATGTATAGTGTTAGGCTTTACTCCATGGCTTGATTATGACAATGGTATATGGACTACAAATGAATATTTTAATAAAATGCATCCAACAGATATGGTTAATCAGAGATTGGTGATGTGACAGTATTAAATTTTATATTATTATCCTTAGCTATTTTTTTACATTCTTTTACTTCATCTTTATTATGATCAAATATTATGTATTGCCATTCTACCTGCTTACCTCGTAATGCACCTAATTTCATAGCTTCAAATGCAGAATTATAATCTAATCCTACTCTATATATTCCAGCTGTTTGTGGTCCACCATCAATTGAAAATACCCATCTACTATTAATTTCATGATCATACGTAGCTTCCCACCAAGTTTTTGAATAACCAGATCCAGCAGTGTACACTGTAAATTTTTGAATATGTTCATCCATTATATACATTATAGTATGAAATTTACTATGATATATAGGATCTCCTAAGTTACCTAAAAACGATATTCGCTGTGGTTTTGTTTTTACAATACTCTCAATATGGTCTAAAGATAAATCAAGTTCAGCATATGTTCCTTTCATAATTGTTCGTGGACAACGAGAACAAGACATTAAACACTTTGAACTTAATTCAAGGTATACGTTTTTGAGTGCATTCATAAAAACAAACCTTTAAAGCATTATACGGATCTTCTTCTATATCATCCACGAACTTTTTTAAATGCACATTAATTATTTCATCAAATGGTGTATGACTCATATTAAACTTATCATCATTGTCAAATATCAATTTTTCTTTTGATCTTTCATTAATCCACATGCATGGCCGTACAGCACCGGTAGATGTAACAAATACTTCATTACCACCTTTACATTTAGGCGTTATTTGAATTTGCCATTGCTTCATTACTTATAAACTATACTCAAACCTGCTAATTCTTTTAACATGCTTTTTAATCCTAAAGCTTCTTTATTAAATTTTACCAGAGTCCTTAAAGCATCTCTATTAATTAATGTCATAAGCACATCTCTATGAGCATCGCCGGCAACACCAATTAACCAATTATATTTGCCAACTTTCTTTTCAATTCTTAATCGCGAATCTGTATTTTGTGTCATAGCAACTAAAGCGGCTTGTAGCATTGGTGCATTGGGATTATCTTTACGTACCCATAATGCTTTTTGTAATCCATCTCTAAAACTCTTAACAAGTTTATATGCATTATAAAATTCACCGGATGGTTTTTCGAAATAATACTTTTCGAATAGCATTTCAAATTGATAACCCGGATAGTTAGCATCATCAGCGTGGCTTCCGTCTGGCTGTAATATGCCATGGTGAAACCAAACTTCTGCATTTTCATCTGGCATAACATGTTTTTTGAAAGCTGCCGGATTTTCACGAGTTGCGTTAAGTTCACCACGTTTAAATGCTAACCGTCTTTCTCCACCTTTCATACCTTTTACCCACACTACATTATCTTTAAAACATGCAATATATTCATCGGTAGTAAGTCGTGGACCACACAATAGCATAGTCATTGCATAAGCTTCTGGTGTTTGTCCTGAGCCAGCAGAAAATTTAATTTTTTCTTGAGGATCATAGTCTTTACGAATAGCTGTAATAATATTAAGATTCATTAAACCAATGCTGGTATAATCGTTATAATCATAATCTACTTTTTCTTGTAAAAATGATACGCCGTTACCGCCATGTGATACCATTACTGTCTTATCATCATACTGTAACTCATTATGAAACTTATTAAAGCCCGGAATATCTCTACCTCCCGGAATGTTTTTAATAATAATTTTTTCACCAAGAAATGGTTCTAATTCTTTTGCTACGATTTCAGCCCAAATACTTGTTCCACTACCCGGACGTTGTGGAATTACGAATGTATAGTCTGCAAATGCTGGTGTTGAAAACATTAACATTGCTGCTAATAACAATTTACGCATAATTTAATTTCCTTTTAGATTTTATGCCTATAATAAAAGCTATAGTTGCGCCTATAACTATTGTTAAAAATATCGGTCTTGTCATCAAAGATTCAAATGTATATAGCGCATTAATCTGTAATGTTAAACCTTCAATTCTATCTGCTAGTATAAATCCAATGATCATTCCTGGTCTACTAAATTTATATATCTTTGCAATTAAACCGACTATTGTGAATATACCAAGCATAGCAAAGTCTTCCCATCCGCCTGTGTATCTTGTGCATGCCCACACGATGAATAGAAATATAATAGGGAAATAGTACTTATATGGAACTCGAGTAATTGCACTAATATATCTTGTAAACAATAAACAAAATACTCCAACTAAAACAGTAGCCCACATAAATCCATATGTCAAACTATCAAAAAACTTTTGATCACTAACTAACTCCATAGTACCTAGTTCAAAACCTAGATAAGAAAAAAGTGCCATAATAACGGCAGCGTACTTTGCACCGGGTATTCCAAATAAAACTGTAGGTATCATTGATGTAGCTTTTTGAGCGTTGTTTGCTCCTTCTGGTCCAACTACACCTTTTATATTTCCATTACCAAAATCTTCTTTCGGATTTGCTGCAACAGTTGCGCTATATGATATCCAGTCCGCAGCTCCTCCACCTAGCCCAGGCAACAATCCGATAAACGCTCCTATAAATCCACCACGCAAAGAATCCCATTTGTTTTGCCAAACAGCTTTCAACCCATCAATTGTTTGTGTTAATTCATTAATACTTTTATTCGATGTTTGCATTCTTTTAAGACCTAAGATTAACTCAGGTAAAGCAAACAATCCTGCAGCCACTGCCATTATTTGTATACCATCACTTAAGTATTCCCATCCAAGTGTGTATCTGTCAGCGTTTGTTTCTGGATCTGTACCAACCAGTCCAAGAAATATTCCTAGACCTATTGCAATAAAGCTTCTAAACCACCATTTGCCTGACACAAAAGCAACAGTAGCAAGAGCGAGCATTGTGAATGCCCATAGTTCGGGTATACCAAGAATCATAATAAGTTTACTATACCATGGAAGTAAAGCGAAGGTAAGAGTTCCCCATATAATGCCATTAATAGTACTTGCAGTTACTGCTGCTGTGATTGCATAAGTGGCTTTTCCTTGTTGAGCTAAAGGAAAGCCATCAACCATGGTTGCAGCTGCGCTGTTCGCACCCGGAATTCCAAGTAAAACTCCGGCATAAGAATCACCGGTTGTACTCGCCGCAACAACAGCCATACAAAAAATGACTCCTAAATATGGTTCATTAATGAAATATGATATGAATCCAAAAAGAGCTACAAGACCTGTTGTAGCACCAGCGCTTGGAATTATTCCTATCATTAAACCATAAAACGTACCGGCTAAGAGTGCATATATCTCATTCAATTTTTAATCCATTCAGCATAAATTCGTTTACCGTCCATACAGCATTTTTGTACAGTGCAGTTAAACTCTTTTGCCCATTTATAATTTAAATCTTCAGACCAAGGGAAAAATATAATGTTTTCCATACCTTCCCACTTATGGTCATTTTGCCCAGGATTTTGCCGCCAATATATAATCCCACCTTTTTTACAGAGTGAAACAGCTTTTTCTACCTGCGGTTTAACGACTGACTCATCACCAAAGTTAAGAGAACCTAAACATAGTACAACATCCCATTGTTTTCCTACACTATTAAACTCTTCAATACTTACGCGTTCATCAGCGGCATCATTGGCTGGATCAATACCGTGAAGATTTTTAGGGAACGATTCTTTGAAAAGATTATAACCACAGCCGATGTCAAGTATATCTTGACCCGTGTTTAATTTGCGCGTTAATGAATAACCAGAAAGTTGTCTATTATTATAATTAGGCTTCCAATTATATTCAAAATAATTATTTAAGATTTCTTTCTGTTCCATCAGTAATCTTTTTTGCTAGTTCATAAGGTAAATAAGGAAATAGAAATGGTACAAAAGCGTGTATCATACCTGTTAAAAAAACAAATAAAGCTAAAAAATTATAGTACATTGCATAACAAAAATGTTTTCCATAATTACTACTAGTTTTTTGTAAGTGCTTGAAGTCTAAAATATTCATCTTGATTTAGCTCCCATATTGTTTGATTATAATTTCTTATAAAGAGATCGCCGCAATTATTTACTACTTTCATCTTACACAATAATTTCATAACTCTGTTAGTTCTGTTCTGTGTTTTTGATGGACCTCTATATAGATTAGCTGGGTTGCCGTGCCAGTTATGTGTTGTTATAAAAAATCTATTGTACCCTAGACTTTTTCCCCATTCTATTGCAAGAGGTACATGTTCACGAAATGGTATAGAATTCATATGACACTTACTTAGTTTTTTATACGTATCTTCACCGGGCAACTGTGCTCCTCTAAAGCATATTCTCATTCCTTCTATATATTTAGACTTATCATCGCAAAATTGTAAAAATGAAAACTCGTGACAGCCTGATAAAGCAATTATATTTTGACCTTTATATGTATAAAAGAATTTACCCCACTTTTCGTTTATAGTTTTATCAATTTCTAGTTGCTTTATATCTTTGTGATCTCTATATCCTATTCTTCTACATTTTTTTATGAATAGTTCTAAGTCACTAAGATCGCATGAGTCTTTTGTAATTAACATCTAGTTTTCCAAAGTCTTTTATTTTAGTAGGATCAAAAGATACTTTATCAATTGTTATATTTGCGACTGATTTTTCTTTTATATTTTTTTCATTTTTATTATTATTAATTTTTAACATATGATTATAATAACTTTTTTTAGGATTAATAAACTCCCAAGCTTCTCTTTCTGTTGTACTATCATGTAAATCTAGAATAGCATCACTTAATTTTACCCATTGACTTTTATAGTTCGGGCGTTGACCCGCAAATTTAAAATTAATTCTAAAGTTTGCAGAAGTTTTCATATGGTGATCTGTTGCATCTTTAGGATCACATATAAGATTTACTATGTAACTTTTTGGGAATAGTCTTCTTAAATATTCCGGACTATCATGTACTACATATGTAATATATTCTTCTGGTAATTTTAGTTTAGATATTATTGTTAACCAATTATAGTACCAGTTTTCATTATCCCAATATTTTTCTATTCTACTACCGATAAGAGGAACAGGTGTTCCATCAGATAGTAATCTATCATAATGCATTTTTGAAAATTGCGCCTCTTTTAACTTTGTATTAAGTGCAAACTCCCATGGTTTCCAACCGTTATTATCGTGACCATACCAATACACATTATTGAAACAAGAAAAAATTCTCCCTACTCTGTGACCTCCTCCGCCTTGTAAACTATTGATAATAAGAAGCTGAGCACCACTCATTTTTTTTCTCCAATAATATATCATGCATAGAAAGTCTTCTTACTTTCCATATTGATTCATCAGTAAACACAGATAATTTATTTCTTAGCTTATGAATATGTATAGGTCTCATATATGGCGGAAGCTGATCAGCACAATATTCTTTTACTTGATCTACTGTCAAATCTCCAAAATATAAACATCCAGGTATTTGAAAAAGCGATCCTCTATCATTTATTTTTGGGTCAGGTATTGGATAAATGTAAGCTTCTTTTATATGTGGATGTTCCATAAGTCTATCTTCAACACTCGGCGCCTGAAATTTAGATCCACCGCGTATCATAAGCATTTCGTTTGCTCTACCTAAAAATTGGTAATTACCATCATCGTCTAATTCTACAATGTCATTAGTATCATAATATCCATCTTCATTTAACATTGTTGGAGGACTTGCTGGCCATTTAATTTCAAAGGTTCCATTTTTTCCTATACGATGCATATCTTCGCCAAAGGCGTGTATAAACCCTTCACACACTTTACCAATGTGTTGTAAATTTTTTCCGTCACCATAATTATAATTAACATTACCAGCTTGTGATGTTCCATAGTGTGATGTAAAATAATCACAATTAAAAAAGTTTTTCATATCATCAATTTGTTTTAATGTTGGACGAGCGCCAGACATTTCCACACATTTTAATTTGTGATTCGTACCAGTATTTTCTTCCATTAATCTAAATGCTATCATAGGAAACATTACAGTCCAAGTTGGCTTAAATCTTTCTACTAATGTATCCCATTCAGAAAGTTTATCTACTAGAACTATATGCGCTTGATGTATTAGATTATATGCAACTAGTTCTTGCCCCCATGTAATCCATGGTTGCATAGGTTGTATTTGTATATTTTGTGTTGGTTCTTGTACATATGGATTTGCAATTGCACGACAATAGTGATTTACATCTAAGCTTTGTCCCCAATTATGCTCATCTATTTCCCATACCATAGGAGTTGTCTGTGCTTGTCCCCACCTATTACCAGTAGTTCCGGAACTAAAATATGTGGCAAACTCTTTTGGGCATTCTGTAGATTTATCAAAATGCTTATGATGTACTTTTATTTCATTTGATAATTCTATAACAACGTTTAAATTACTAGCAGGAATCTTATGGTTCCAATCATTTTGTTTGTGATCTATTCTTAAACCTACTGTAGACGATACCATCCATGCTGCAAGAAAGTATTTGTAAGTTTCAATCGATTGATTGCCGGCAATTCCAATACGATGACCATGCTTATAACCTAAAGACGTTAGCCAATCTCGTATCTTTATTGCTTGTGGTATAAGCTCTTTATATGTTATTGTTTCATTGATATCGCTAATAGCTGGTCTATCGGTTGGTAATAATGTATAGAACGGATTCATAATTTATTTTTCCATGTTATATTTTTAGATTCAACTTTTCGCTTTATAAATCTACATTTATTATTTACTACTTCGAATAAATCACCTGTAGGTATATTATCAATATGTAATTCGTTATCTATAAAAGTACTTCTATTATTTAAAACTAACCACTCACTATTAAACCCTGTCATATAGGCAGGAGGGAATTCAGTAGAGCCGTATGTTACATACACTCTGCATCCTTTGTCATTTAACATTTTTATTAGTTCTTGATTTACTTTTTCACCACCAATAATTATTTTTACATTTTTTAAGTCTATACTTTTCCAAGCTTTTGTTTTAGATAATATTTCTATTTGTTTTGGTGTACAGCCGATATGAGTTGGTTTTATATCTATAGCATTTTTAAAGTTATAAGGATTCCACACAAAGTTGCTTAAAGTAGCTTTAGCTAATATTGCTGGATAACTAGTTAAAGTATAGTGTGCTATAGATGAATTAGGATACATATTCAATATTACTGAATGCTGATGTATACCATACTTATATAAAGAGTAATAGGCATGCTTTTCAATATTATGCCAATTATGATATACTATTTTTTGTTTTCCAGTTGTACCACTAGTAAGTAATGTAAGCATTTAATACGGAGCTTTTGTTTCTTCACCTTGTACATCAAAGTCTACACCTTCACCAACGCCAATTACGCACGCCGATGTTGGCGAAAAGAATTCTACAAATAACCAATAACCAGTGTCTGGATTATAAAAGAATCCGTATGGTAACGCGTACATTTCATCTTCAACACGAGCATTACCTGTTGAAGAAAATAATGGTAACAAACCACCTGATTCGATCCGATCAAACACAGCTTCAGGTGATGCACATTGCACAGGTTTTTGAACCCACGCAGGTGTTTCTTTAGTTGGAGGTATCCAGTCATCGGGTCCTGCAAATGCTGTGTTTAATCCTACTAATAATAGTATAGTAGTAACAAATCCAATTAATAATTGAATACCGAATTTATCTATCTTTCTAAAAGTCTTTTCAGTTTCATAATCTTTCATGATTATCTCCAAGGGTCATGCAGCTTTTCTACTAAGCTCCATTTGTAAAGGATTCATTGGACTTACACCCAACATGTTCCCCCATGCTTCATAGTAATGTCTCATTCCAACTTCATCATGAATTGTAGAATTTTCATGGCGTCCGTGTAAAATGTTTCTTGATTCGGTACCTTCTCTCATGGTCGTACCTTGACCCGCAACACCGATAAGATCTTCATGTAGGTTACGACCGAACGGTCCCCAAATAGAATTATGGTGTTTGATTCTTGTTTGTCTTTCTTCTGGTGTATCACACTTAAGTCCGTATCCGCGGAACTCAATTAATACTTTGTTTGGTCCAAGCGGTGTCACTGAATCTGACCTATAGGCGCTACCACGAAGGTTGAAGTTAAAGCCTGGGAAGAGGTCGACCATGTACCACTGGTTGGGCGGCAAATTGGGAAAAGATAACTCCCCTCTATCCTCAAATCCTTCATACTCTTCATAGTTAACAGTAAAGCTGCTGACATTAACATGACCATTATCAAAAGGAATATTCTTTCTAGCGAAATACTCATCGTTGAATCCTGACACTCGATTAAAGTAATGCATAAAGTCGTGATAGAATTCGCTATTAGTATCATGCCATAGTTTATAGTTAGTATCTATAACCGCTTTATGGTAATGGAATACTTCCATCTCTTCGGTATCAATGGCATCGGCAATACAATCAAATGCACCAGCAGTCCATTCATCTACACTTTGTGTAGGATTAGAATTTAATGTTGTCCATACCATTCCACCGTGTTTGACTTCAGTATGCAAAGGAGTATAGTCATCCATTAAGAATTGAACTCGTGTCATCGATCCAGCTGGAGTACTAAACTTTCCAGGATTTAAGTATGTCTTAATATTGTCGCCATTGTTAATTGCTATAACGTTTTGACCAGCAATCTGAGTTGTTCTAAACCTACCTGCTTCCGGAAGCTCAGATTTGTGGCACATAGGTACCCATACTTTTGAAAAGATGTGCTCTTGCTCTTGTTGAAACACTTCGAAGTTATTGTAGCATTCGCTACTGATGTATTCAACTTTTGGTGTTTTGGTCCAGTTATTATGATTACGTGGTGGCATGATTTCTCCTATAAAAATAAGTTGAAGGATTCTGTTTCCAAGCTCCTTCGGGCTCATCAGTATTATGCCGCTAGGGCGTAACCTGTAGGTGCAATGTTATCATTTGCATTTACTCTTCGAAGACTCCAGCATCAGTCGATCCTATTTCGGCCCCATAAGCATACACCCTTAGGTGGATATTGGTGGAGCCGTCGGGTACCGCCCCCGAGTCCTGTCTACCATCTAACATCTTCAAGTCTATTTATATTAGTATATTATACCATACTTATTCATAAAAGTAAACAGCTAATATTTCATTTTTTTTATAAATAGTTACGGGAGCGAATAATAATATGCAAAGAGTGATCTACATTTATCCATAACTTATGTAAGGGATAAATCGAAATGATTGCAGAAACTCTAGCAGGAATATCTCTATTAAAAGCTAGCGTAGATTTTATCAAGTCTAATATCAATACAGCAAAAGATATTGGCGAAATAGCAGGTGCTGTGGACGGATTGTTTCGCGGCCATGATGAGGTTCAGGCTGAAAGATCAAAAAAGTCTGGAGTAACAATAGGTGACCAGTTTGGAATTAAAAGCGTAGCGCAAGAAATGATTGATGCTAAACTTGCACAAGAAAAAATGCAAGAAATGAAAAACATGATTAATATGCGCTTTGGTCCAAACACGTGGCAATCGATTGTAGATGAAAGAGCAAAACGAATACAAGAACATAAGGAAGAAATGGCTCGTATTAAAAGAGAAAAACTAAGAGAACAGGCCGAATTTGTAGAACAAATGAAAATGATGGCTATAATCCTAATGGCAATGATATTAGGATGTGGAGCATTTATTTACGTAATGTACATATCAGTATGATACTTGTTTTCACCATTATTCTGATATTTCTTTTTTCTTTGTTTGTCGGATGGACATACGAAAATAGTATTTATGTTCATATGCCGCGAACAGATTTAGATAAAAAATGTGCAGATATTAAAGAAAGAATATTCTGGGCTAAACACAATCTTGATCGTGAACATATAGCTGAATTAACGCGTAATGAAGAACTTTCATTAGATCTTTCCGGGCGTCATCGTTAGAACCTTTTTTACCATAACGTTGCGCATACTTTAACACATTACCAACACAAAAGCCTGTTCCATGGCCACCGTCAATAATGAACTCGGTGGCTTGGAACTTATCTTTTGAGTAGTGTGAATCATACGTAGAATCAATATACTCTTGAAACTCTTGTATCAGATCACCTTCATTGAACTTGTAATCGATTTTCATTCGGTCTTTCCCATCTATAAAAGATATGTTCATCAATAGTAATAGTTTTTGTTTTAGATTTAGCCCATGCCGGTTTTACGTAGTCGGCATGATAATGAGTAGCGCCATCGGTGAAGTCTGTAAGATGTCCATTATAGATCTTAAAAGCGATGGTACGAGCAAACTCATAGATGTCAAGATCAACAGTAGGAATATTGTCAGACTTCCCATCACAGTACCAACTAAATTGACAGCGATGGCGCAATGGGACCATATTGTTTTTGTCTTTCCAAGATGGTCTTTCAGGTCCTTGTTTAATAACCTCACAATATGAGTGAGGAAAACGAGTATCATTAACACGATTGCGAGTGACAAGAGCGACACCGATCATTCCCTTTGTTGATTGATTACGAGCTTCCCAATATATATTATCAGCTAAGCATTTCTGTTCTGTGTATGATGCATGAAAAGCAGCTGCATTAGCCTCACCAGCAAAAGCAGATTCGCCTGTAGCGAATCCACCTATAAAGGATGCTGTGCATCCTAGAATAAAAATACTTTTAAGCATGGCGGTTTACTAAAATAGAAGACCACATTAACCGAGCTTGCTTAAGCCGTGATTCCAAATGTTTAATAACTTTTTCATTTGGCATTGGGCGAGCAACTTCTTCCATCAACCAATGTGGAATAACCCGAAGTGTTCTACTAATAACTTCTTGTTGCTTTTCTGGGGATAGTGATTTTACCATACGCTTAAAAGCTGCATTTGAGATTGGCTTTGACATTTAGGACTCCTCTTCCTTTTCCATTTTATAGATCTATTATACCACAGTTTTCAGCAAATGTACACCCCTAAAATGCATTTAAATGTATTTTTTTTCATTTAATTACAGAATTCTTTTATCATAGGAAAGATAGGTTCCAAAGAATCTGCACAAGATCTAGCTAATTCGATGTGTTCTTTCTGTGTCCCATGACCTGAACGTAATCCGATATAATGGATCCATGACCTAATGGTCCCATTGACGTAGAGGCGGGATTCCATAATACCTTCCGGAAGAACTGCACGAGCTTGTTCTTTCGCAATGCCATTTTCAATTGCCCATTGATAAGATTTTTTTGCTGCATTTGTTGCCTCCGCTTGTTTTTGTAACCAATTAAATTCTAAATCAACTCTCTGATCGCTATCCATCATATCAGCTAATTCAATACTATTTTGACGATCCTTATTATCTTGTAACCTAGCATCTTTAAATTTAAATTGTAGATCTTGAGTTGGATCGGCGTATCTTTGACTAAACTCTTGAAAAGAGAATGATCTATGCCTTAATAATTGCCGTGCAATATCTCGAGTTGTTGTAACCTCTAAGCAAGCGCTAACCATTTCAAATGGCGACCAGTGGTTTTCTCTAATGAGATATCGTAATAATTTTTCTGAGGTTTCGGTTTTATCTTGGTTCGAGGGATTCGAGACACGGGCTGCGTACGCAATAAGTTCTTGGACATCGTTACCGACATAGAGATCCTCCGGTGGTTTACTATAACTAATTAATCTACTTAGCATCATTAATTCCCATTACATAATTTTCAGCACAGTCTTCAGCATATCTTTCGCTGTGCTTGTATAAAGGTCTTGTTTCTACTAGCTCACCATCAAAATACATATCAACATAGTAACCCGCTTCTTCATCATGCATGACTTCTGCTCGTCTACTTACATACTCATCACTTCCCCAATAAGTGCTTATTCCGGGTCCTTTGTATATCATATCTTAAAACCTTCAAACCTTTCTGATTTAATTTTTTCTCCACTATTTGAGTTATCAAACACTGGAGTATCTTGATCTTGAGTTAATGTTTGTTCTGATTCATCAACATCATACAATCTCATTTTAGATCTATCAACACCAACAACAAACCGTTTATGATTGGTAGGGTCATTATATCTATTCTTTAATTGTTTGACCATAAGTTGACCTAATTTTTCAAGCTCTTCGGTTGAAATCAAGGCAAACATCAAATCCGCGGTAGCGGGTAATCCAAAAGACTCGGAGGTATCTTCAAGCCCAACATCCGAGTTACTAAAACCACTACGAGTCGTTTGCGTTGCAGAGAAGATCGGTAGGTTGAACTCGACTGCAAGACCACGTAACTCTTCAGCAATTGCTTTAATGTACGTATATGAATTGATCGATCCTCCCATTGCTTTCATACGAGATGAAGCACAAATGTTTAAGTAATCAATATATATTATATCAGGAATGAACTGTTTCTTTAGTTTTAATTCATTGAGTAAACCACGGAAGTGTCCAGCATGAGCAGAACCGGTAGGATATTCTTTTACAATAAGCTTACCATTTGTCTTACGTTGTAGGTCAGCAACTTTAGTAGAGAACATATCTTTTGATAGATTTTCTAATTGATCAATAGGCACATTCAATAAGTTAGCATCAATACGTTCAGCAATTCTTTCTTCTGCCATTTCCATTGTGATATACAAAACATTAGAACCAGCAGAAAGATTAGCTGAGGCAAGGTGACACATATATAATGACTTGCCCACACCTGTACCCGCAAGGCAAATATTCAAACTCTTGTTTGGAACACCACCTTTAGTAATCTTATTAAAGTATTCAAGATCGAATGGAATACGATTTTCTTCTTTATGATAGAACTCGAAACGTTCATCAGCATTTTCAATATAATCGTGGCCAACGTTAGTATCAAAGGCAACACCCAAAGCTTTTGATAATAGGTCTGGCAAAGCACCTTTGGTTAATGATTCATGCTTTCCATCGATAATAGAAATAGATTCCATAACAGCATTATAGATTGCACGATCTTGACACCATTTTTCTGTGGTATCAATTAACCATGTATCATCAATCTTTTCTTTTGAAAAAAGTTGCGGTAATATATCTACAGCAACACTATATTGCTCTCCTCCTATCATATCAGATTGATCTAACTCAATCTTAAATGTTTCAGCACTCGGTAGTTTATTATACTTACCAACAAACTTACCGGCTTCTTTAAATAATATACGATAGACACCTTGGAAATAATCTGGCTTAATGAAAGGTAATACTTTACGCATATACTTTTCATCAGTCAATAAATTTCTAAGTATAGTCTGTTCAAGATTTGCTTGCATCATTCCTCTTTATCTGTAATCTGTGTGCTACCATCTTCAATACCTTGGCGAAGTATTTCTTGTAATACGTCACCAGCCCATTCTTGTAAACCAACATCTTCTGAAGTTAGTTCAGAGTCAGGTGATGATTCAACAAAAAAGTTGAAGTTCATAACACCTGCTCCATTTTCATTAATAGAAATGGCACCATACTGAATAACTGTTTCAGTGTATGGCCCATCCATAAAACGAACTAACCAATGTTGGTCACCGTCATCACCGGGAACTAATTGATAAGTTACATTTTCTTTATGCTGCATCTTCAGAGTCTTCCTCTCCAATACCTGCTCCAGCTCCAATACAGTATTTGGATTTAATATAACTTGCGAAATCAGTTTCGTTGAAGATTGGTTCCCAGAAAGAGGGATCCAATGTGTCTTTCTCTCGAACCTTGGGGTCGACCAATTCTCCAGTAGTTCTATCAACACGACAGTACCAACCGTTACTAGGCTTAGCAACATAATTGCCGCCGAGAGCGACGTCGAGTAAGCCGCTATGAGACTGAACGCCGCCATCCCAAGACACGCTAATAGGTATTTTAGACTTTTCTTTGACATACCTTGACTTCTCCACATTAATAACAAAGTGGTAGCCTTTAATTTCTGTACCGACTTTGTCCTGCTGACGACCTAAGATCCAGATATTATCAGCAGAGTAATAGATTCCAGTACCACCAGAGACTACAGCTTTAGGGAATAGACCAATCTCCATGTACGTATGATTAACAGCAATCAAAGGAATATCTTTCATGTTCAAGTATGGTGTAGTCATACGGAACAAACCTTTAAGTGCTTTTGCACGAGACATATCAGCTACTGACTTCTCGTTAATGGCATCATCCATTTCTTTCTTTGATGCTAGGTTACCAACTGAATCAATCATTACCACAACTTTGTCTTTACGATCCAAACCTTCAAGCTGGCCGATCAAATCAAACTTAAGTTCTTCTACATTTGTAATTGGTGTATGCAATACACGTGAAGTATCAATTTCAAATTGTTCAAAGTATGCTTGAGGTGAACCAAACTCTGAATCATAGAAAAGAAGGACTGCATCTTTATATTTTTTAAGATATGCACTTGCCATAATAAGACCAAAGGAAGTCTTAAAATGTTTGGATGGACCAGCAAGCACAGTAAGACCGGGTGCTAATCCACCATCGATAGAACCAGACAATGCTACATTCATCATTGGTACTGGTGTTGATACTAAATCTTTCTCATTGAAAAATTTAGATTCGGAAAGAATAGAAGTTTCTTTTACTTTACTATTCTTTTTTAGTTTATCCATAATACTCAAAACATATCTCCTTACGACATTATAGTACTATTATACCATAAATTCATCTAAATGTACACTACTTTTTTCATAATCGATTTTACGTGATTTATTATCTTGAACTAAAAAGTCTGTATCGATCATTGAGTTATCGAGTCTACCATCACAAAATTTAAGAACATGTTCTGCCATATCCATAGCAGTTGTCACTGGTACATTCTGACATATATGATTCAAATTTCGTAGACCACCTTGTAGTACAAAATCACGTGGAAGCTTCATGACTTCCATTGCTTCTCGAATAGTAAGATATCTATCCTCATCCGGATGTGTAAGGCTATGAGGTAGATGTCCTACAAATGCTCCAATATAATCTTTAGGAATTTCTGTGCCTTTTCTCATGATATTAAACCCATCTTTAAGTTTATTATACATGCGATCACACCGACCAGCTTGATTATCAAAGCCTTTCTTTGACATCCACTTACCGACTACATCATACTTAGGACCATGAGCTTCGATATAATCAAAAAGATTTGCAGACTTAGTAATCTTATCTGAAAATTCTTTATGACTAATACCACCTTCAATTTCTTCTAAAACATATTTGTAATAAGGATCTTCTGAAGGTGTTTTACTATTAGTTAATATATTCATGGGATCATCAGCTTTACGTTCAACAGAACGAATAGCATCTTCAATCTTTTCATGCTCCCTTTTTATATATTCAAACATCGGCACTTTATCACCTTTCCAAAAGAAATAAAATGTTCGATCTCGTGTTTGACTTAATCCGTGAAGAAGCGATTTTGTTTTATAGATCGAGAAAGTATATCCAAACTTTTTCCCGATTTTTCTAAGATCTCGTACGATTGGCTCTCCCATTTTGCTAGCGAGTCTTGGTGCATTTTCGCCCCAGAATACCTGAGGTTGGAGTGACTCCAATACATAATTTGCCGAGGTACGCATCCAATCGTTAGCACTAGCATCGCTACTAGCTGAAGGGCTAAGACTGCTAAGCCCAGCACAAGGGCAAACGGTATTAATAACATCAACACTAGGTAAATCAGGTAGCCTACCATCTCCAATAAGATGGTAGGGAACTTTGTTTTGATAGTACTCAACGAGGTGAGCATCATTTGCTTGAAATCCATCATAGCTTACAATATACTCCGGTTTTTTATTAAAGATGTTCTGCATGGCGATTGTTTCACCACCAATAAGCGGAACTATACTTGCATAATTCATGGTGTTATATATTCCACAACATCTACTTTAGCTTCAAATCCTAATTCTTTTATAGCCATAAGATCAGCTGTATTATCTTGAGCTTCACAAGGATCACCACGTTTATAATTTACACCTGGAAAACGAATGCGAGCTAAAGTAGATACTACATTTCCTTTACCGGTTCCAATATCATATGCCGATCTAAGACTACACTCTGGAAATAAATGAGTGTCTGTAATTTTTAACATTATAAGTTCAATAGCATGTATAACATCATCAACATGAATGAAATCTCTAATATGATCTGTAGCATATTTCAAGTCTCCTCTCATAAGCTTACCAATAAACATAGCATCTCGAGCACCATCACCATACACGGTAGTAAACCTTAAGCCAACTTGACCTGCTAGTGCAGTTTCTTCGTTTACTTTTTTACTAATACCATACGGAGATAAATGCCATTGATGAATACACGATGATGAAGCATACAATAATGGTACATGAGAATGATAACACAATTGTTGAATCTTAGTTGTAGGTGTTACATTATTATGCCAGTATTCATCCGGCTCTTCAATACTACGACGAACATCTGCATCAGCTGCAAGATGTATTACAAAATCAGTATCTGGTTCTAATTTAAAATCATGAATATCTTTGCCAGCTTTTCGATCCCAGCCAATAACTTCATGCTTGTCTTTTTCAAAATGTTCTTTTAAGTGGCTGCCAATAAATCCACTTGACCCAGTAATCATTATTTTCATGCGAAGAAAGCCTCCAAGCCTTGTTGTTCAACATTATTGTAGTTGAGTGTTTTTTCTATTATATCATTATATATGATCGTAGCATCGCAGTGATCTTTCCAGAACTCAAACATTTGATTACGCCAGTCTTCACGTATATCATTGTTATTTGCTAAGACTTTCATGGTCTGTACCATTTCACCAGCATTAGTTGCATCGATACCAATAGTACCTGTATTTTTACATTGACTAATAGGATCACCAATCTTACGGTGTACCACATGATCACAGAAATGTTTATGAAAGATTGGAATAACTCCAGCAGCAAATGAATCTGTATGACAATACTCTACGTTATCACCATATGTATTTTCTTTAAAGTACATAAGATCAGAACCAAAGGCACCGCTACTCATGCGATCCATCATTTCTGAATGTGTGTATGCTGAATAGAGATAAGCACCGTTGTTAGTATTTTCTGAACCATAATCAGGATCACGTGTAAGATTATTGTCAATACCTTTTTCAGGTCTGAAATAGTTAATGACTTCTCTACGATCTTTCATTTCCTTTGGATTTTTATATAGTACCAATGGATATTGTATCGATGCTTCTAAACCTTCTAGTACTGTAATAAATCCAGCCTGTTTAAAATGATCATTGTGTAGATCAATCATAACATCTGGACCTTTCCACATTGCGGTACGACCAACCCATCGAATATATCGTGTATCTTGTTGCTCAATAGGTTTCCAATAATCTTTATTGAAATTGAATCCTACACCCATACCAGTTAGTGGAGTTTTGATTCCATTCTTACGAACCCATTTACCAAATGCATTTTCAGTTGAATGACACATAAGGACATCCATCCGTTCACAAATTTCTTTAAGTTGCGCATTACGATTAATAGAATGAATCTTATGATCAACCTGAATAAGAGA
>JGI24003J15210_10000062_pt1 | contig 41278 bp, 38 predicted proteins | sample LinPmetageLP28_FD_15210 | JGI IMG/M metagenome (IMG submission 15210)
AAACTTTTATACAGTTTTCTAAATGCACGATTTTTTCTAAGACCGTCTGCCTGTTGAGCAATCAATGCTAATTTGTCTAATGCATCTTTATCAGCTACAGAACCTTGCGGCTGATTTTCCATGATCAAATTCCTTATAACACTTTTGTTGATCTCTACAATAGCGAACTTTGATTCTTCTATTTCTATGTATCTGTATTCTAAAATATCATTTGGGTCATCTGTGTACATTTCATCCTCGTCTTCTTGAAAATATGCATCTAATGGAACTGACTGTTGTGAAATTCTACTATACCAAGAGTCAGCTGATGAAGATGGCGCGCCAAGATTGGTAATTGGTTTGTGACCACCGTAGTTAAAAGTGTTGTCATCAGGTGCAAACGCTCTCATCCCTATTTCACTAATCTTCTTCATATTAATATATATCAAGAAAAAACTGTAAATTTAACAGGCACACTTATTTCTGAAATACATTCTTTGATTTCTGTTATTGCTGTTATTTTTGGCAAATTTTTACTATCGACGCAAAAAGTCATACTGTCATGGACAAAAAAGCATGCTTTTAAATTGTTTTTATCACAAAAGCTTTTAAAAGCTAATGAGCAAAAATCAACTGTTGATGATTGTATCCAGTAGTTTACTAAGTTAGAATCACTAGTAATGGGTCTTCCGTAATAATTTAAAATAAACCCGTTCTCATCATACTCACTTCTTAACTTTTTTTCTAAATTATTTATACCTAAGTCCTCTTTGACAGAAACTACTTTTTTATGAGGTACTTGCATAATCCTTGATGTTGTTTTTGTATTTGCGCCGTAGATGATTGACAACATACCTCTTTTGAATTTATCTCTAGCAACGTTGTGTATGTTATATTTTTCCATTAACCAGCTATAAACGTCATCACTTTCTATTTCCACACCCTGGCTTTTTAAAAAGAAGAAAGGCTCGCAAGATTTAAAGTCAACTTCTACTAGATTTTTATTTGGGTGTGTTAATTGCACCCTTTCAGACTTTTTCATTGTGAGAAAATTAAAGCCTTTCTTTATACTAGTCCTGCCAGTAACACCAGAGTGATCATAAATTGGTAATTCTAAAGCACTGTCTTTTAGAAATACTTGTGATAGATTACTATAACATTTTTTTCTAACTGGAAATATTTTTGTGTGATATGAAGTAATCATAGGTTTTGTGAAGTTTAATTCTTTTAAAATGTAGTCATTATATTCAATTGACTTCTTCTTACCTAATATTTTACTGTATTCTTGGGAACCAGTTATGTTAAGAGAAACTAATCCTGGATAATACTCAAGTACATTTTTAATCTTAGTTAGATTTGACAATTGTCTAATCTTAGATACAGTATCTATTGATACTGTTAGCCCTTCATTACTTAGTATTATTTCACCTTGTTTTCTTTCCAGTGAATATTCTTTATTAAGCTTTACTTTATGTATTGTAATTGATTCCATGTATTATTTATAGATAATTTAGGCTTAATTTACAATTATGATTTGGCAATATTTTCTAATGTCATTATTAAATTTTCATTAAAGTTAGAAACAGCGCCGATGTTGGATGGGACTAATGCTAGTGTTGTCGTAAAGTTTCCAGCACTGATATTGTGTGTGACACTTGTTACTGTATAAATGTTATCTAAACTCGTGTTTGTTCCAAAGTCTATAAATATTGAATTACCTATACCTATTGTGGGTATACCCATCATTGAAATGTTAATAGTCTGAGGGAACATTTCAATAGATTCAAAATTATTATCAAATCTGTGCGCCTTTACATCACCATTTCGTGCATTTGCATAACTCTCAATCATAGTAACATTAGCTAGCCCACCTGAAGTGTTGGAATCGATTGAAATATTACTAATAGTAGAACCAGCAGCGCCATAAATAATTGTTGGATAAGCTCTCTTTACAAATTCTTTCACTTGTTGATATGTTAACTGATCTTTATTTGAGAGCTTTTGAGCAATACTACCAGCACCACCAGAAACCTTGTTATTTACACCCTGCGTCATTGAATTGATGAGTGTATGTTCAGAAGGAGATTGCACACACTCTTCATCATAAACGTGAATTCTAAGTATTGTCTTATCTAAGTAAAGACCGTCTTTCTGGGAGCTTGAAGGTGTTGTCAGTCGATATAACTTTTTAAAAAAACCGGGCTTATCATCAGTGTCAAAAGTTTGTGCATCAATTGCATCAATAACTTCAAAGTCCATAGCAATATTTGGCCTGACAAAGCGGTCCATGTTAGTAAATTCTGCTTGGAGACCGTCGGATCTGTATATACTTCTTAGTTTCTTTGGAAGGGCTGCCTTTGTTGCTTCATTTAGTAAACTCTTTTTTTGTTTAATGAGTGAAGTTAGAGCTTTTTTTAATTTGACTTCTTCTGTACTACCAGCAGATTCACTAAATCCTTTAATTTTATCACGTATTCCAGCCTCACCAGATTTAGATAATTCTGTTATTTGCTGTTGGATATCTTCATCAATACCACTCTTATCTAAATCGTCAAGACTGTTTAATGTTACTACAGCTTGGTCTGCTGAAGAACTATTTCTCATATTTTCAGACTCAGCGAAAACTCCGGAAATACCGTAAGCAGGACAATTTCTATCTGCAACAAGTTTTTCAAGAAGCGAAAACATTCTTGTGACTGATAGATTTGGGCTTCTCTTTATTGATGCTTTAATCGCTTCTTCAAGTTTGTTAATTTGTATTGGAAAACTTGCAGTTGTATGTTTTCTTCCTCCTGCTGCTTGATGGTTCATAGGATAGAAGACTAATTGTACTTCATCGTAAAGACAAGAAGCTGCTAATGGCATGCCTATAAAATAGTTTATCAGCTTTCCTAGTGTAGTTAGTTCACCAATTCCGGTGGTTGGATTTAGATCTGATTCACTAAATCCACAGTTTAAGAAAAGTTGCTTATTTTGAGTCTCAGCATTCTGGGTATGAAAATTTTCACCTAAAAGTAAAGGGAGTGGGTAGACAAGTGAACTAATAAAAGGATCTGGTATTTGTTTGTCTTTAATAGCCTCTAGTTTACCGTAAACTCGACCAATCATATTGCTTTTATTCTGCCCAATAGCATTATCAATTATATTTTGCAACTCAGCCGCGTCTACTTTACCTGGATCAGCTGCTAATAAGTTTTTTAGTTCTTGTTCTTTTGCCGGTCTTTCTTGATCTTTTGCCATGTCCAGCGTTAACATAGCATCTACAATTATTGCAGCTTCTTTCATGTTTTTTAAGTTGCCAGTCTTTGTCATAAGAATTTTATAAGTTTCCCAACTAATGCTGCTGCTATCACTTCTTGCTGACCTTTGATTTAATTTGACTTTTTGTCTGATTTCTGGTGCTTTTGTTAATTTGTTATCTTCTTCAAGTAAATCGTCAAAACTTGCATCAATGATATCACTTAAAAAATTCATAGGAACATCAGGGCCTGCACCTGCGTGCACCCTCTCTGTCTGTCTAAAGCCATAAGCAGCTAACCCTATAGTAATATCAACGACACCACCGTCTCCAAATGAAAAATCTGCTTTTGTAACTTGAAACACAGATCTTTCCTTCAATGCGTTTAAATATTTACCTAGAGGATTGTCAGAAAAAGGACCACCATCCGGGTGGTTCCACCCAAACTCAATTATTATTTTGTTAGTCGCAAAACGTGAACTAGAAAGTAAAGGCGACATGTCTTTTAGTCTAGATCGATCGTGAAGTTTTAACTTTAAGACACCTTTTTTTGAAGATAGTGCACCATAACCTGTACCTGTAACATTGACAATTAAACTCTCTAAAGTTAAAAAAGGCGCGATGGGTTCTAAGATTGGATTGTTCACATTGTCGATAGTGGCAAAGCCATTTTTCCCATTACTGTTAATGTTCGCATTAGCTAATGTTTGCGGGGCTGTAAAAAGATCCATGAAAGATATATCGTTAAACACAGATGCTTTTCTCTCAGCATCAGTTGTAGAATTATTTACCGGTTTAAGATTTCCAAAGCCAACAGCATCATCAAGCTCAAATTTCCTACTATCACCCTTCAAAAATCTCATAAAAGAAACGTTATTTAATTTGCTAGCACCAATCTTTTCACCAGTTTCGTCAACTCTATAGTTTAATGAAACAACTCTCAAGTCAATATAAGGAACACATCGAGACATCTCAATTGGCGTCACTGCGTTAAAAAAAATTGGTAAGTGTTCCTTGCCTCGAGATGCAATACTTGCTTTTGGATGCTGAATAACAATGGACCCCAGTGAAGGAGAATTAAACCTGTCAGGTTTCGACTTATTATTAAGTCCTGAATCTTTAAGGTCACCTCCCCTAACAATCCCGGAAACAAACATTTTTTCATTACCGTCACTATCTTTTAAAGCATTACCGTCCTTGTCTTGTGCTATTTCCTCTGAAATTTCACCTTCATAATACTTGAGCATATCCTTTGTTGTAATTATTGCATTACTATGTGTTCGAGTCGCTTGAATAAAGTCATTTTCTAAAAAGTTTTCAGAGAAGTTAGGTGGTACAAAAGTAAATAATGCTTTTGCCTTTAAGGGTTCGTCATTAAAGTTTTGCGCGGGAATATTAACTTTTTTATTTGTAATTAGATCATTGCAAAAAAAAGCACCTGCTGTTCTATCTAAAAGCGTAACTGCAGTATCATTTAAGAAAGAATCAAGCGCAGCATCTTTAGTGCCTACACTAGGAGCATTAACGCTGTCTAGAAAAAGCCATATGTCGTTTTGTGACAATCCTAACACGTAACCGTTAAATTCATTGACAGCATCTCTTAATATCTCATAACTTAAATTGTAATTGGTTATTTTATCGTATTTGCTGCTCAAAGTATCACTCCAAACACTTCACTTAGACTGTTAGGTACTCTAACAATAGTGCCTGGCGGGACTTGCAAGGCATAACCTATTCCACTAGCCGCCGCTAAAACCCACCACAATTCAGACTTTCCGTAAAAAACACCTGCAAGATAATCAAGCCTTTCACCTTCTTCTAAGATATGAACTGTATAGTTAATTGTTTGATTGTCAACTGCATTAAAAATTTTTCGGGATGCATCAGAGCTTGATACGTATCTCTTCCCGTTTGAATCAATACTTTTAGTACTAAAAGAATATCTACTTAGTGCCATAATTACCCCTACTTGTTATTTTTACCCTTAATCCTAGTAGCAAACCCACCTTGATTTTTGTATCTAAACTCAGCTTCTCTACCGTCATCATTATAAACATCTCCTGCTACATTCTTCATTATATTACCGACATTATAGATGGGTGCTCTATTATATCCTGAGTGATCGAGACCAGGAGGTATATCGTGAATAACATTAAAATTAAAAGAAATTTTACAACCCATCGGCGCCCGAGAATTAAAATCAATTTCCCAAGGAAAGTCAGACAGCCAGTCAAAATTAATTGATCCCATGACCCCTGCTAAACCTCGACCACGCGTTGTTTCAAAAGCTCTTGTAAACGGATTTAATTCTGAACGCATAAATAAAGCTTCATCACGTTGATAAAATGCTCTTAATAGATCAAGTGCTTCATTTGGTGCACCTATTGACAGGGCATAGTCATCAGCAAGAGAAATAAGACTATCTATCACGCCTGCTACTGGGTCTTGGAGTAATAGTGCCATTCCCATAATACTATTATTAAACATAGCTTTTGGATCTGGATATATGTCACTGTGTGTAACAATAAGATGGTTTTCACTGCCAATCTCACCAATCTCTGAAGGTGCTGATGGGTCGATTACTTTTACCTTATAACCAATCATGTTGTTAGGTAAACCTGGTAAGTTTTTGCGCTTATCAATAACGATTACTTTTAGAGCACGCGGTATCAAATATTTCATACCAGTCTCTTCACAATAGTAGCCTGTGTTAACATTAGGTTTCAATAGCATCTTTTTAAATGGACCGGTTACGTTACTATAACCAGATTTAATACCTACTGCTGTTGTAAATGATCTTCCACTATTTATGTTGCGTCTAAAGTTGCCAACGTTTGCTGAACTTATTGATGCAACATCATCGCTAAGATTTGGATCTCTAAGTTGCGTTATTATTTCATCAACTGCTAAAGGATTTGCAAAGCCATTGACTAGAAAGTTAGATACTACAGAAAGACTAGCTCCTCTTGCTTGTTTCATTGATATTTTTGCTAAATTTCCTTTACTTGATCCCATGCCTGACATGTTAAACAATGAAGTAATTATAGAATGAGGACTTCCAAAAACACCTAACCATATTTTCAATACAACATCTGTAAAAGCGTCATAAACGCCACCAGTATTCAATGCTGACGCCAGCATACCTTTATTCGAATCACGTGTGCGCGCGCTTACATTTGTATCACCAATACCGAAAGTTCTAGCTAACGCAAACTTTGAATAGTTAGACTTAATTACATCACCTACTCGAAGCCTGACAATAGGCGATGCTCCAATGACTTGACTAAATGGCATATAGAATTTTGATCCGTTTGTAGGATCATCAGAATTAGAAACTAAAGATCCAGGTGTCCACTGTGGGTAAAGTAATGTTGTTAACTTATTTATCTTATACCACATCGAATCAAAGTCTTCTCTGCTAGTGGCAATCATAGTAAAACCAACGCTTAGATTTCTTTTAGTACTTTTATAAGTCTGTACAGGATCCATACGACCATAACCAGTAGTTTCATTGAATGTTGGAGCTATTGTATCAGTCAATGAATTCAAAAATGCATGAAAAGAAATAATTTCATTTGTTCTAAGATCTTGTATATAAAAAGGCACATATTCAGCATCGAGTTGATCTTCTAGTATTTTTACAACTTCGTTTGGTATTCTATTGAAAGAGCCGTCTACGTCTATACCAGTATATGTATTTTTTGCTAATTTAGATCCAAACATTCCTCTAACGGGACTCGCGCCAAAGTTAGAATTATTAAGACGACCAGCTGCTCTGATTATGTTTGCAGGCAACAGGTACATTGATGGTGTCTCATCATTGTTCCAGGCTAACTCATTCTTATACAATCCGTCCTTTTTTCTTGATTTGTGAACCGCTTTATTATCAGGGATAGCATCAATATCTCTATGATTCTTGTAGTTGTGATGCTGCGCTAGATTTACTGACGAACCGTCTGTAGACTGTAAACTAATATCACCTATTGTTGCCATGACATTGTAGAATTGAATAAACTTGTTACTTAATATTATATTTCTATATACAGTAAATAGATCATCAGTTTCAAGAGTCTCTGAAACAACATCTGTGTATTTTGAAATTTCATTATCAAAAGTTTTTAGTACAGATTTTGCGACTGCTAACCAGTAACCGGGACTTTGTGCCAGAACTTTGTGATTTATCGTCAAATTTTCATTATCTAGTTTATAGTCTTTTCCTAGAACCACGTTCAAACCACGTTCAACACAGTCAGAAAAAGGATATGTTGTACTTGCTAACAAAGATCTAAAAACGTTATTATCAATTTTTAAAGATGCAAGTTTTCTAGACTGTCCTAACATATAAACAACAGGGTCTACTTTACTATTCTCTTGTACATACGATGTAGTATCAGACTCAAGAGACACTGCGTCTTGAGACCTCAAAAGCTCCATAAAAGAGTCAAAAAAGTTTTTTGTTAAATTTTTAACAGCAATGAGCGCAATTGATGCTTGCAGCTTATGCAGTTTTGTTGACTTGCCTAAGAATTGAAATGTAGGATTGTATGTTGCTCCAAACGTCTTGACACTATCAGCGCTTCCGTCTTCTTCAATTAACTCTCCACGCCCAGACCTGACAGATTCACCTAATACATCTGGAAAGTCTTTTGCATTCTTTGATCTCAGGTTGCTAAAGTTAACTTTTGTTAACCCGGAGGATTTATCTATGTTACTACCTAAATCTCCAGAGGAGATAGCTTCAGATGTATCTGCGACATCCCCAGACACACCAGGTGCACTACCTAGATCAAACCCGGTAGATTTTAACAATAAAGAGGCTGCTAGCTTTTTTAGTTCATTAAAACTAACTATGTTTATATTTTGATCGTATTCACCAAACTTATTTTGCAAAGTAAGTGTGCCTGAGTTATCTATTTTATCTGACGACTCAAAATTATCAGGCGACTGAGGTTTTTCAGTAAAACTTCTTTTTTCACTGTTACCTACATTTGCAAATCGATTGTTCTTTAAAAACACACTGTGCGTTGCTTGAACTATATCATTCTCTTCACCGTTAGGTGAAGTCAATGTTTTTCCAGAAACATCTAAAGATCGCCCTGTTACATTCTTAAGAGACTCATGGTTTGAAAAATTCTTACCAACCTTGTCGACAATATCAGATATAGGAACACCGGAGTTTGTGAATTGGCCACTATCACTATATTCGTTTAGTTTTGACTTAAGTTCCGTGCCTTGCTCTACAAAAACTTTCTCAGCACCCTGCAGGTCTGCAAGAACTAAATCATCACCTTTGTTTGAACTGGCAGCTTGCTCGTTAGAACCTTTAATCTTAAAATGATTAGAACTATTGTCAACGAGAAACTTAACATAATCACCTAATAGTCCGCGGGTGTCATCAATTAAGTCTAGTAACTCCTGATCTGTACTAGGATCTTTGCCGAGACCGTCTGGTCCTTCTTTGAGTGTATAGCTGATTTTATCATCTACTGACCCTTTTGATGTTAAAAAGTCTTTTAAAGTTTCTCTAGACAAGTTAATCCTCCGATACTAAGCTTTCTAATAAAAGTTCTTTAAATTTTCTCAATTCATCTTGATCACTAATAATCTTTTGATGTGTTGCTTCTATTTTTGTAAAGTTTTCTAATAGCTTATTAACATAAGTATCAATCACAGCTATTTCATCTTCATTTAAATCGTAGTCACATATTAACTTATATATTTGTTCTTTTAATTCTTCCATAATTTATTCAATCCTTTACGATCACAAACTTACCGCCTTGTTGCGTTTCTTTAATGGTAAATACTTTGTCAGCCAATCCATCCATATCAGTGTCTATTCTAATTGAAATAGGCTGATTAGAATCCATTGACGTTATTACTCTTTCTAATGTCGTTTGTTGAACTTTTGCATTTTCTAGTAATTCTTTTATATCTTTTTGGTTTTTTTCAGTATTTGCATCCGCAAGCTTTCTTAGCTCAATGGTTAGATTCGACACATCATCAGCTGCAAGTTTTAATGCACTAACATTAACGTGGGCATCAAGAAATACATCAGCTTGACCTCCGCCACTTAACATTTTATTTAACATGCCGCCGATATCACCAGATTTTCCTTCTACAAAATCCATCGAAATCTCTAAAGGAGGTATCACCATTTCTTCAAAAATTTTAATTTCTGCGTCTATAGATGTTTGCAAAAGATCTATGTTTTCTTGAGAAATTTTCGGCTGCATTGCTGCATTTGCGTCCTCACCTGCTTTCTTTAAATTCATCATTCCAGTTTGCATAGGTATAAACATTTGAGCGTTGGCGGCTTTTGCTATTTGTGCCATATCTTTATTTAAACCTTTCATTGCGCCACCAAAATTCTCAATTGACGTTGAAAAACCATCCAGGCCTTCTGCTGACTCTGTTGCTGAAAACATGTCCGCTTGGTCTGTTACCTCATCACCACGCATAAAAGTTTGCAGCTGTTTGACGTCAATGCCAATCTGGTCAGCAAGATATCTTTGTCTGGTTTTTGACATATTCTCAACATCAACACCGGAGTCTAGTAAGTTTTCTCGCATTCTAAATAAGAATTCTTCTTGATCTTCATTGGCGAGATATGTCATTTCCATAGCATCCATCTGAACACCAAATAATGCAGACAATTCACCCATTTTACCGGCTGCGGTTTCAAAGTTCATAAATTGACTAGTCATGCCTTGAAAAGTTCTAAAATCAACGCCTAACTGTTTTAATGAAGCAGCTATCCTAGCAGCTGAATCAACACCTATGTTACCAAAATTGTCAACATCCTCCATGATCTCAACAATGCCGTCTTTTAAGTCCATCGCTGAGACACCTGTTGTTTTTGACAGTTCTACCGAGACTGCACCAATGTCTTCAAATATTTTTGACGAGGCCTCACCAGTGAATGCATATTGTCGTTCTAACATATTTTGCATCTCTAGTGTATCAATGTCCATTCTTTCTCGTAAAGCGGCAACTCTGACCATCTCTTCATCGCCTAAAGTCTTCATTGAATTAGCTAAATTAGAGTTTTGACTTGCAGCAGCGGAAAGAGTTTCCTCATATAAATTAGCACCTCTAGCGATGTCATCAAACACAATGGCCATTACGTTTTGACCTTGGAATGCACCATCAGCAATTTGCAATGCTGCTTCTTTACCTCCAGCTGCAGAAAGCATTAATTCCTTCTTTGCTGTTATCGAGTGACCTACCAAGCCCTCAATTGCCTCTCCACTCCGTAAATATTCATCTGTAAGACCACCATATGCTTCCTGGGATGTTCGAACAAAGCTTAATTGTGTTTCAAGAAATTTATTTTGCTTAACTATATAATTAAGCCCTGCTTTTGTAGACTTTGCCATTACACCAGCTAAGCCACCTGCAATACCGGTGAGGGAGTTTGATACTTCCTTAACTCGTTTAGCGTAATCTTCATTCGATTCGCCTTTTCGTTGAGGCTCTGCCCTCCGGAATGTCGGCTCACTACCGTCATCAGAAACATCAATTTCTCGTTCTTTTTCAGCACGCGCCACTGTGGCAAAACCTTCTGTAATTGCCTTTATGATATCTTCATCTGTCATTTATTCTCCACCACTACTATATAAATATAACTATCTAAACTTACTTTTTACTTGTTTTTGAAACTGATCAAAGTTTGACGCGTCGTGTTTATTTACAGTTGTGTTGTCGGTGTTACTGTTACCGATTTTTTCATTTTGAACTTCAAAATGTTTGACAAGACGGCGCAGATACCAACGCCTGTATCGTATCGGTAACCGGTGAACCTCTGAGTATGACATATTGAGGTGGAGCTGCAGGGCGAAGAATTCCTCTAGGATTTCTTCTCTCCAGCTATGTACTGGGCCAAAAAAACTCGGGGGTTACTGGAATATTAAAGTTGTTTTCAGAATTACAACTTTCACAGATGTACTTCCAAGACATGTCGATTCCAGGTTCGAGGTCTTTCATATAATCTCTAAGTTTTTTACTATCCCGTGCAGGCATATTTTTAACAAAATGTGTTATTTTATTTTTGTCTGTGACACCATCAATTGATACTATTACATTTTCTAAGTAAGAGGTTACAGGTTGTTCTCTGTAAATACCCATGCTTTTAAGTCTTTTCTCTTTGATAGCTAATTCTTTTTTATCGTAACCATTTAAAAATTTAAAGTCTACTGTCTTACCTGTCACAGGTAGTTTAAAAGAAAATATATTTTCGCCAAGTTTAGTTGGAGGTTCTTTAAGTCTTTTAATTCTAAGTTGTGACAAATCAGCAGTTACTTGATTAGACTTGCCACAATTAACACATGTATGGCCTACATTGTATTCCGGTCCATATCCAGTAATTCTAATTGAAACCATTAATGCATTTCTGTCACCTGCGATTAATGAGTCAACATCTATTGATTTGTCAGTTATACATGATTTAATTAAATTTAGTACAACTGTACCTTCTTTAATGTAAGCTTGACTGGCTAAGATATCTTCTTCTTGTGCAGTCATTGCCTTAATCTGTAAAGTTTCTCTATTATACAGTGTTGAATCTGGTGAATATATAATTCCTTTCGATGGTAAAGGCACAGTTTCAACAGGTATTTCCCATCCAAAGTCCTCTTTCATCACATTTTTTGTTGGCGCATTGTTGCTCATTGTTAGTACCTCACAATAAAAAAGCTCCTGCATATTCTACAGGAGCTTCACATCAATGTAAAAAAATATGTTTTTTAGAATTGAAGTACACAATTATCAATTTTAAGTGTCAAGTCAATTGTCATAATATCATCGCCACTATAAGTTAAGGAACCATAGTTTGCTGATGTAATAAATGCGCCTTTGATATCCCAAAGTTCTACAACTGTACCCACTGGATCCAGCATTTTTAATTGTAAATCACGCTTATAAAAGTCAGCGTAACCTGCGCGGCCAGAGACTGATTCGTAATGTGTTCTAATCCATTCCATGACTTGCTGAGCGCCAGATGGGGCGATAGGGTCATGTAATTTTACAGTAATGTCACTAAAACTTAGCTTACCTGCAATGTTACGATAACTGTTAATGAAGTCAATTTTTTTGTCTCCAATCGTAATTGTAGGTCTTTGTGTTTCTGATACCAAGAAAGCATCGATACCTTCAATTGCAAGGACCCACCTATAATTTCTTTTAGGCTCAAACTTGTTTGGTAACATATCTGTGACTGAAAGTGTTTCTGCCATTTTTTTCTCCTTAATCTATATTATATATCTATTCACTAAATATTTGAACCAGCATTTGTTACAACAAAATCTAGTGCTACAAACTCAACTGAACGTGTGGGCTGCAAGAATATCTTTCCACGTATGGTATTGTTTTCTACATCAGCTTGCGTTGTAGTTGATGTATCAATCACTGCTTTATACCTGTCAATACCACTTTGTTCTTGAACTCTCTGTAAAATTGGATTAACTAAAGCAGTGAACCTCTCGAGTGTTTCTTCTCTGTTAGGTTCAAATAACAAAGAATTTGCAACATTCTTTACTTTCCTTCTTACATCAATCAGCAATCTTCTTACATTAATTCTATCAAGCGCAGAGTTAGCTGCTTGTAAAGTTTTCTGCCCCCATATAGTAACACCGGTACCCGGGAAAGCTGTTATTGGATTGATATCTGCCTCATACAAGTCGTCTAAGTTAGTACGATTAAGTCGAACAGATGCCATTTCTACAGCATTTAAAGCTCCTCTTGCGAAACCTGCTGGTGCAAACCAGGGATGTGCGACACGATCGTTAAGTGAATACGCACCCAATACTGCGACTGATGGTGGTACCTGTACAAGCGTGTTAGTATCCGGATCATTTAAGATAACGTCTGGAAAATATGCAGCTGCAAATGATGAATCAAGCGCACGTCCCTTAAAGGATGTTACTGTATTAAGAACGTGAGGTTTTTGTACTGAAGATGTAATGACAGTATTAAGTTGGTCTCGTTCTTCAACATCCATTAAGTAGATTGCGTCAAAGCGATCTTCGATTTTTTGAGTAGCAAAGTCTGTCACAGAAGCGTGTCTAATACCTGGTGCGGCAAGAACTTGAATGTCGACATCAGTTTTTGAACTCATAATGTCAATAGCTTTTCTATAAGCACCAACTGTATTGTTTCCTGTCCCGGCACTATTTTCATCATTACCAACTTCACGAAGTATCGCAGTATTAGATAGTTTGGACTTTTCTTCATCAAAAATGTTTATACCATCAAAACCACCTTGTGCAATAAAAGTAAACTTGGCAAATTTAACGTTTGCAACTTTATCTAAGTCTGTGATCTCAAAAGCACGAGTCTTATCTGTAGCATTTCTGCCTATACCTCCAGCTCTTTTGTATGACGCACTTAACCATTGTTCCGGATCAGCTTTCCCATCTGATCCTGTTCTTACCAGGATGTTCTTAAGTGTAAATTTATTATTATTAAACCTGTCGCAATCTAATACTGTACCTGCGACGTCAGAGACACCTGGGTTATTACCTACAGAGAAACTAGGAAAATCAATTCTGTGATTTGGAAAATGCTTGACAAAAGTATTAAAAGATTTATCTTGAAGGCCGTTTAAGTTTGGTTGAGTTGTACTTGTTTTTCTAGTTGTTTGTACACCCCAAAATAGTCTACCATCTGATCGTTTTTGTATACCAACGCCTTGAGCAACTGTATCGCGGTATGGAATAGGAGGTTCCACAAGTTGTAAAACAGGTGCTATGTAATAGTTGTCACCCTCGTTCGACAATAGAGCACCACTTGTCAATAGATGATCCGGCCCTCTGAAACCAAAAGGTAAAGAAGTTTTCTCAACAGTACCATTTGCAACTTCATCAGATAGTTCAACTCTTATAAACCTTGACCTAACAGGATGCGATCCATCGACGATTATTTTTTGACTGGATTGATTTACGTCAAAATTAAAGAATGTATGCTGGTCACCAATAACACGACCGATGTAGCGATCTGAAGCAGGATCTAAACTTAAACCCCTAAATGACTCGAGTGACTTAGGTTCTTGATCTGTATCGTTAAAGTCTCTAACAATTAAATCAAAAGTACCATATTTGTTTATGGAAGAATTCGATCTTCTTAAGTTTTCAATTGAGAATTTGTACTTACTTGAAACACCTGCACCTGCAGAAAGTAAATGGACTCTAAAAAGACTCTTATTATCTTGTGATATAACAAAAGGAGACTTTGCATGACTAAAACGATCCTCAAAATCTTCATATACTGGCTTGTTAGCAGTTGTTGTACCTCTAGTCACAGAAGAAGTCAGTAACAACGCGATATCTTCTTTGTCTTTGCCGTTAGCACAACCTTTAGAAAAACCACCCGCTGTAACAGCACCGCTACCAGTTACAGCAGCTATGTCAGGATGTATATCATAGTGTCCATACAACAAATGACCTTCTTCTTCTATTTTTAATGGGTTTGTGTTGAAAACATTTGCAAAATAATTTGGTGCTGTGATATCAAAAGAAGCCGTAATGTGTGTCTTTTTTGCGACATCTGTGTTGTTATAGCCATTTAAGAGCATTACAAATTCTTGTGACGCCAACGAGACAGAACCGGTCAATGCACCTTCACGACCCATAACTTGTGGTGATGCTACTATTGAAGAAATACCTTTTGTTGGCGCGTTGCTTCCGTTAGCAGTAGCATTACCACTTAAGTGCAAAATTACACCGCTCGGTGCAAGTAAAACACCCCTAAGGATAGGTACAGCGTGGTTACCGTCACTACCTCCGGAGAAATTTACTATAGTTAAGTCACCAGGTGCTTCAATATCTCCATCACCACCGTTTTTAGCAACAGTAATTGCGCGACCATTTCCTGCTGTCCCACCAGTGTTTTGTGTTATTGTTACAGTTGCAGTGCCCCCGTTAGTCGCAGTAAAATCATCATGTAGATTAATAGTAGCTGCAATGGCTGCAGCCTGGGTAATATTGTTCGAACTACCACCAGAAAGTGTTGTATTTGCTGCAAAAGTTCCGTTTGTAGATGCGCCTGTTGTGTCAGCCATGGCATTGGTGTCAGCATGTCCTGTTATTGTTACTGTATTACCAGCAGTTGTAACTAACGATATCTGGTTACCTGTAGTAATCTCTCCCGCGTCTGTCACTGTTATGGTTGCAGTAGCTCTTTTACCGCTTATTGTTGTCGTTTTCTGTATTCCTGCATCACTAAAAATTGTAGATCCGTTTGACTCTGACATAAAGCAGCCAAGAAAGTAAGTTCTTCCTTCGATAGAGCCAGTCGCGTAAAAGTTGTTACCAATAATTCCGTTGTCTTGAATTATTCTATCACCTACGACAAAACCTGCATTAGTTACTTTGCCTGTTGATGTATTTCTTTGTTTTCCATTACCAGCTCCTAATACACGAATATAAGATACTGCCTGTGCGTTAGCTAACCATTGATTAACAGCAATAGGTCCAAATTTTTCACCATCAGACCTGCCAAATGTCGTCACAAAATCTCTATAGTTTGCAAACGTTAAAGGAACAAAAGCAGGACCTTCGTTTGAAGTTCCAACAATACCAGCAGGTACTCCAACCGGTCCAACACGGGTTGGTTGAGAAAGGTCTATTTCTCTTGTCTTTACACCAGCTGATTTAAATGTTATTTCTGCCATAAAATTTCTCCGTTTATCTTAATTATTCGAAACTTACACCTGAATTTGTAATAATGAAATCGATTGCAATAAATTCTACTGCACGAGTTGGAACCAAGACGATTCTCCCATTAAGACGATTTGATTCGATGTCTAGTGAGGAGTTATTCGTAGAATCCATTACTACCTTAAACTGGTCAACCCCTTGTTGTGCTTGTATTGTGGCTAGTTGTGGTGTTACCTCAGCAACAAATCTTGCACGGGTTTGTGGTGTATTTTGCTCAAAAATTAACCTGTTGGCAATTTCTGAAACGATTCGCTTTACTTCTAAAAGCATTCTTCTTACATTTACTCTATCTAATGCTGAGCGATCCTGTTGTAATGTTTTTTGTCCAAATATCACAAACCCACCATTTGGAAAGTTTGCAATTGGATTTATTCTTGCCTCATATAAGATGTTTCTATCTTCCGCATTTAGTCTGACTTTAGAATTTAGAACATTACTAAGCGCACCACGATTAAAGCCGGCTGGGGCAAACCAAGGATATGCAACTGCATCGTTGAAGCCGAGAGCTTTTATAGCTGCAATTGATGAAGGTAAAGTAACTGATGTATTATTTTCATCATCAGCAAAAACAACATCAGGAAAATATGTGGAAACATAACTGTTATCCAGGGCACGCCCCTCAAATGTTTCTACTGTTTCTTGAACATTAGGTCTTTGTGTTTTTGAAAATATTCTTGTCGAGACACCACTAGCGTTAGGATCTGTAAACGAAGGAATATCCATTAAGTATATTGCCTTGCTATAATCGCGTGTCAAGTCTGAAACAAAATCAGTAACAAATGGCTCACGTATACCAGGTATAGCAACGATATTGACGCGAGATGCCAAAGGGTCAGTTATGATTCTAGCAGCTGTTCTATATGAGTTAATAATATTATTATCTTTACCACTTCCTGCATTTGAGTCTGCATGCAAATTTTGGTGTGTATATGTACCATTACTTACGTCTGCTTTTCCATTTGCGGCAACAGAGCTAGCTCGATCATTCATCAGCCTATTATCTTTATCAAGAATATTCAGCCCATCAAAGCCGCCGTAGAAAACATTTGTAAACTTTGCAAAGTCAGTAAATCTATTAAAGTATTTTGCGCTTCGTGCAGCAGCTAAAGTCGCTAGTGTTACTCTTTGGTGAACTGTGGAACCATCATCTGTGATTGTATAGTTCTTGGTTTCGTTAACACCATTTCTAATGTATGCTGCTTCTCTCATATGCTCCGACGCTGTTCCTGTAATAGCAGTAGCGATAGAACCTTCAATTGTTGAAGTAAGTGCTATTTGATTGTGAAGTGCTACTTTTGCTAAAGTAAACTTATTATTATTAAAACTATCAGCACCAGAACCTGTTACCAGTGCATCTAGCTTTTGTATGCCTAGCAGCTTTGAATAACTCTCAACAAGCTTATTTTTGTTTGATGACGCATTCGATTGCAATACTGCATCACCTATTGTTCCTGTCACAGGTAAGCTTTCTAATTTTACACCCCAAAAGAATCTACTGTCTGTTAATTCTAGAGAACCCGGTTCACCAGTAAATGTTGGTGTTGAATCCTTGTTAACTGCGCCACGTGTCACTTTAAATCTAAAAGGTACAGGAGGTAAAATCGATCCTGTTAAGCATTCATTTGCAACGCCAACAGTTCCTTCTTCTAGTGCTAATCTTTGTCTTCGACTACCACCTTCCAAAACAGTGTCATCATCAGTCAAACTTTCGTTTGTTTTTAATAAAGGAAGTCCTCTGAAACCGAAAGGTAAAGAATCTTCTGGTATTAATCGATCTTCAACATTTCGATCCATAACGATTCTTATAAAGCTAGAGCGATTTGGTCTTTTACCTTCAACGTTTATGCGTCTTTCAGACTCAGACTCGGCATCAAAGTTAAAGTAAACTTTCATATCGCCAATTTTGTTAGCTACATAATTTTCTGATCTTGGATCCAGTGTACACAAAGAAAACTGTTCAAGAATTTTCATATCAGTATCTGTATCGTTGTAGTCCCTTACTAAAACAGAAAATGTACCGTAACTTGATTTTACGTTAGTTGATCTTCTAAGGTTTGCAATTGATATTTTTACTCTTGTATTGCTTACTTCACCGTCATCTAAAGATTCAAAGTGAAATAAGTTGTATTCTTTACTACCAAAAGGCTGTGTTATGAAAGCAGTTGTTTTTGCTGATTTATAACGCGTGTCAAACCTACCAAATACGTCTCTAAACGTTAAGCTAGTGTCGCCGCTAGCTAAACTTGTACCAGCAGATCCAGATGCAATACCAACTGTACCTTTTGTCGCGTTATATGTTACTCTCGCGAGTTCACTCTCAACAGAAAAGTCTGCGTACAACAAATGCTGTTCTTCGTGAAATTTATCTGGGTCTGTGTTTAAAAATCTAGAAATATAGTATTTGTTATTCGGATCTAACGAGGCTGTATATATTCTAATACCTGGATTAGAATCGTCGTTACCGTAAGATTCACCTAATGCGCTAGAAAGTACTAACTTAAAAGTACCGCCTTCTTTTGTCCCGTCGTAATCTTTAACCTTGCTTAAGTCATCAGCGACATTGGCCGTTGAATATGACGCGTCATGATCAAGAATCTGAAGACGCGAACCAGTTGCTGTAAACAACATTGCACGAATTAATCTTATCGACGTTGCAGTGTTAAAAGAATCGCTATCAGTAAAAAGTGGATATCCTGCCGGTTCTAGCTCATTTGTGTCGTGTGCAGCAACAATAAACTGTACACCACCTTTATGTCTTTTATCGTTTGCGCCAGCAACACTACCTACTTCTGTTCCTTTTATTCTAAAACCTGCATTTTTAACGGTACCTTGTGATAGTGTCGTCTGTATGTCACCTGTGGAATTTGCCGCTCCGGCGCCTAAAACTCTCACGTAAGTAACAGCTGTTCTATTCTTTAGCCACTCGTTAACAGCATAAGGCCCAAAACGATCTTTGTTTAGCGTTCCAAATTTTCTTTCAAAATCTACAAAAGACCCTAGGGTAACGGGTACAAATGCTGGCCCTTGCACAGCTGTCCCAATAATTCCTGCAGGTACACCTTCGATTTCTACTGTTCTCTGAGTTAAATCAACTTCTCTTTCGAAAAAACCCGGAGATCTAAATGTTTGCTCTGCCATTAATCTCTCCTAAACTTACAAATATAAGTATTCAATTGTGTTTGTAATATCTTTTTTTTAATCATTCATGTTGCCTATCAATTTCCTTAACAATTGTTGAAGAAACAATCGTTTCACCTGTCCTAGCGTTAACGTTTTTTACCCTTAAATATTCTGTATTCTCTTCACCTGAAAATGGGTTTTTTATGAGTTGTTCGATAGAACCATTACTCTCTCCTCTTTTAAGTTTAAACTGGTCTGCATTAGTAATATCAGATAAGACGTGCTTGTCAAACTTTTCCTTATCAGTTTCAGGTTGATAATCTTTGTATACTTGACTGTTGCTTTGCTCGTATGAAAAATCAATCATAGGCGCCGAGAGATATGTGCGCGTTTGATTTGCTAGGCCTGGCACGTCAGAATTTAAAAGGTAACCCGGAACTGTCAGTGAAAAATTATACTTAATAATTCTTTCATCATCTGTCATACTATCAAAATTATTATTAAATGTTATGCTACTACCAATAAATGCAACTAGTTCAAAACCACTGTCAGTTTTTATAGAGAATTCTCCGCCTGGCACGTCAAGTTTATTTAAAAGGTACTCAATCATTTGGTTACCTTGCTGCATGTACTGACACCAGAATGTAACATCATAGGTCATTGCAATAAAATAAGGGTAGGGTACTTGAATTATTTCATAAACATTTGAATTAATTTGAGGCTTCAAACTAATTGTTGCTGCACTAGAGAATTTTAAGTTTGACTTATCTCTGCGCGAGGCTGTTTTACCTGGCTGTGCTGTTAGGTTGTTTGATGTGTCTAAAAAATTATTGTTAGTCGCGACATTATCTTGATTTCGAAGGCCGTCTTTATTTAATAAGTTTTGAAACGTTCTATCTTTTTCAGACAACCTTTTCTTAATAGTGTAATTAGGTTGCGATCGAAATGAGATTGGTGTTTTTTTGCCACCTTGTTCAGAACCTATGTCTAAATCTTTTCTAACAATTGATATTAGCGGAAGTATGTTTGTATTGTTACGATCTCTAATAGGGTTTTTTCTTCGGGTCAAGGCAAATCTTTCTCCGGTAGCAAAAATAACAGGAACTCTAGTAGAAACACCCTTGCTTTCAACTTCAAACTGTAGTGTCTTATTGAACAGTTCAAAAACAGATCGATCGATGTCTTCAATTCCTATACTTGGAAAATCGAAGTCAACAGGTACGTTATCACCATCGAAATCCTTTATTACTATTTTTTGTCTTGGAATTTGTACTTTTGACATAAATTACTCTTCATCGTAGAAAGAAGAACCTGCATTTGTAGTATCACCTGTAGGTGAAACTTCTTTAGGTCCTGTTATTGGTTTATCTAACACACCATTTTTTTGCAAGTCTCTCACGTCGCCTGTCGGGCCCAGTCTGTTATTTTTAAACCCTCTTTGCTGTACAAATTCTGTTTGTACTGCGTCTTTATCTGTATACTCTTCTGAAGTAGGTCCAAAAACTTTTGACAAAAACTGATCTTTTCTTGACTGTCGTCCAGTTATAGTAATAAAACGTTTGTGCTCTATTTGTCCCATAATTGTTTGCGTAAGTGGCGCTTTTATAACTTCAAAGAAGGTCGACCCGTATGAGAAAAAGTCACCTTCTAATATTTCAATACCTTTATCAAGAAGATCACGAGATTGTACATATGCTTCTATAGTATAATACTCTTCTGAACCAAAACGATTTGTTCTTATTTCTTGTTCATTGTACTTAACTAAGCAATCTAATTCTAGTGGTGAATCAAAAACCTTGTCCGGACTTTCTTCATATATGTCATGAACTTTTGATTTAATTTCTGAAATTTGGAACAAATATATTTTTTGGCCAATTACATCCTTAACAACTTCCTTAGCTATGTCGTTAATAAAGTTAATTTCGCGTGGTGTTATAAAAAGTCTAGACATATATTATCCGTAAAAAATTGCTTTGCCATTAGGGATGGGCACATATTTAAGTTGCTTATTTATTTGTTCAGCTCTTAGCGACTGAACCTCCATTAATTTGTCATATGTCATGGACTCCAGCATTTCTCTTAGTTTTTCTTTGAGTCCGTCTCTGTCTGTTCTACCATTACTAATAAGGTCAGAGCTATTTAATGTGACCTCAGAATTAGGTACAGGTATACTTCCAAACTTGCCCCTAATATAACCTAATTGTTCCATTGAAATTGCTAGAGTATAACTTCTGACCCACTGTCGACCAATGCTATTAATACGATTGTATCTCACGTTTCCAAAAGGCAGATTGCTCATGTTTGACACACCGTGAATTGTACTGTCATGGTATGACGGAGATGTTGGGTCTGGATATTGTCTAATTCTTAAAAATATTTTTGAATCACTTGTAGGTATCGGGTAAATTCTTAGATTTGTACCCATAATCTTATAAGAAAAATTTGATCTTCTTACTCTATTAGATAAATCTAACTGTCCACCGCGTAGTAAGTCTTCGTATACAGGAAGTATATAAAATACAGTTTCAGGAGTAAATGATTCAAAAGAAAACTCATTATTAAGATAGTTTATCGCAGATGTTGTATCAAAAAATCGATAGGCTGCCTGGGGATTGTAGTGAAAAACTTCGTCTATTTTAATTTTACCTTTTGTATTATCAAAAAGCCCTCCTGACGTGCCACTTAAAGACGTATATATGTTATAATCTTGCTGGCCTTGCTGCAAAGTTATTGAGCCAGAGACAGAATCATATGAACCTCCAATACCGGCCTCTTGTGCATAGGGTTCTGCAAATCTACCTAAAAACTCCAAATTCTCTCTAATAAACTTTTCTTCACTACCGCTCAAGATACTACCAGTAGCAAATCCAAGAAAATTTACTAGTTGAGACTTTGCTTGATACTGATTTAATATTGAACTGTACTCAAGTGTCGCTTCCTCAAAATTTCCAAATATCTGTTTCTTTGTTAACTCCACTGATAAAATGTCGTCACCTAGTTTTCTTTTAACGTAGGTCACCATACTGTCTGCATCAGTCTGAAAATCAGATTCTGCATCGTAGATTCCAAAAGGAGTAGGGTTTGTTGTGTTTGCAAATGTAGCCACGTCGTTACCTCGCTATTTATTTATATATAGGCTAACTCAACTACAACTTTACGGACCATTTACATATATCTTCTTTAAAGACAATGTTTTAAACTTTTTTATCTAGAAAAAAGAAAGTATCCTTCTTCCGGATTAATTGGATCTGGGCTTAAATGTTTTTTAAATTTATATTTGTAACCATTATCCGCGCCAAATCCTCGTGCAATACCTTCTGCATTTTCTACTGTCGACTTAATATCTACCTTCACAATTATTTCAGTCTCTTCTGGTTTTTTAGTTCTATCTTTATCGAAATCATAAACTTTAACATTGCCAACAAAATCTTTTAGTTTGTTTTCAGTTAACATAATTTTATGCACTAATTTTCTTAATTGACTTTCTGTGATTAACATATAACCTGCCTATGTCTAACGTAACAAATTCTTAATTTTTGTCAAAAGAGCTTCGATATTATTGTTAGATTTATATTCCTTAACAAAATCTTTAATTTTTGCTGTGATCGACGCGTCATCTTCAATTTTGTTAAATTCATCTGCAGTAATTTTTAAAACATTGTTTAAAAAATCTTCTACTTTTGCCTTGTGATCTGCCGGGAGCATTTTTAGTGCGGCAAAAACTTTTCCTTGATCAAAGTAGTCTAAATCTTCGATTGCTTCATTTATTAGTTTTCTAAGTTGTATTCTTGTTATTTTCATTTTGTCTCCTTTGAAATTTTGTTTTTCTGACATTCTTTTTCTTTCTTTATCTTTGATTTTTTGTTTTAAAGCATTGAGCTTTTGCTTTTTATTATGTGCGCTTTGCGATGCCTCAAAGTCCATTATAGTCTTCGATATATCCGTATCCATCGCAGCTAACTGTTGTTCTGGCGTTCTGTATTCGCTAGACATCGGATTGTTAATTGTTTGCCTAATTTCTTCTGCTTGTGCATGTGTTATTTCACCACGTGCGAGTCTTGAATGTACATCCTTCAACGCTTTAAACCTTTTCTTAAGCAATAGTTCTCTAGTACTTTCTTCTTCTTCTTTTTTCTTACCAAAGAATCTATCGAAAAAACCTTCACTCATAGCGCTTGCATTCAACGCTTGCAATTCTTTTCTTGTTATTTTCATTTCTTTCTCATTTTTTGAGTCTTACGCTTACTCGCTTCTTTTCTTTCTTTTGCATAATCATATGCACGCTTTAAACGTTTTTTTGTTGCAGGATCTTTTGCGTTCTTATAAGCCGCGCGAACGCGCTGGTGTATAAGATTAATTATCTGTGACTGTCTATTATGAGGCTTACTCTTAAAGCTTTTTTTTGAAAGGGTGTCCTGTATATCAGACTTAGTTCGAAACTTAACAGAGACAGTATCCTTAGGATTCTCATCAGTATATAATCGCCTACTACTGCCTTTTGGTTTTTTACCCGTGCCTTTTCTTGGCTCTTTGTCTTCTTTTAGTTTTTTATCTCTTTGAAATGCACGTATTTCTTCAGGTGTGGGTGTGTTATCATACTCTTGTCTAAACCCCTTCATTCTAGCTACCGGTCGATAAAGTATGTCTGGACTCTGTCTTTGTGTAAGCATTTCCCACACAGGCTTCATAGACTCAATACCTCTTTTTCGCCAAGAGCTAGTTGTTCCTAGAGGAAAATTTTCATCAGAAAATCCCGCTTCTTTATATGCTTCTTCTTCACTATAACCGTAAACATCCATTAGTTCATACACACCTGCTTCGTCAAAAACTTCCGCGTAACAATCATCATTTGGATCTGCAGTTTTTTCAAAAAAGTCCATCTTGTCATTACCAGCGCTAGTACGTTGTTTGTAATATGCTGGATCTTGGAGCGCTCTCTGAATCATATAATTGATTATTGGTGTGTTACCACCTTCAAAATCAGTTGTAATCCCGTAACCTTTCCCACCATCTAATGTACTAGCATGATAAAAGATCAAGTCAAGTAAAAGATCCCCTATCCCTAAATTTTGATGGGAAGCCGCGACGTGAATATTACTAATTGACAATGTATTAGGGATACAAGGATTACTAGGAATTGTCAGATGTTGTAATACAGCAGAAGCAATTAAGTAACCTCCATCATGAAGATCTAGCGCGCCAGAGCTAGATTGGTCAAAGGAAACAGATAAAGATAAGTCTGGTAACTGTACCATGAGTTGATCATACTTGGATTCTAAAAGAAGAGACTCATTTATCTTTTCGCAATTTGCAACTGTCTTTCCGGATTTTCCAGTTTTTGTTTTTTTGCCAGATTTAGCACCCGGTCGATAACCATCCCAACACGGATTATCTTTTTCATTCATTGACTTACTAATTTCAATAGCTGCCAAGTGCTTTTTTGCTGCTGGTAATGTTTTACACTTCTTAGACAACGCTTTGCGACGCTTCTTGCCACGCTTAGGTTTTTTCGGGTATACTTTATAGCAACCCGGCTTCACCTTGCGTATCTCCTCTTGTATTAACATTTGGAGTTGGCGCCTCGTTATTTTCATTAATGATCGTGTTGGCCAGACATGATTTCTTGGCAGCATTCCATAATTACTTGCTTTGTGATTGGGCACTCACAGCATTCAACCAAGCACATAATTGCAGCACAGCAATCTTCACGTGACACACAACTTTTAGACGACTTCATTGCTGAGTGTCCGTGACCCATTTCCATTTCTGGCATAGGGTTGTGGCTAGGCATACCCATAGGCTTCATTCCACCATGACCCATATCGGTCATTCCTATCATTTTAAACTCTTTTAAAATTAATTTTCTGATTTTATCTCTATTAATCGACGACATAGCTCTACTCCTTTATTATAGATGTTATTAATTATCTCATCAATCCTGTATTTTCTCCAGAAACATTCAATATCGTATCGTAAAAACTCGTAGCCAAGCCAAATACTAATCAGTACGACTAGTAACATTGTCATTATTGATGTTTTCTGGGGCTTTTTGTTCGACACTAAATATGCTCGTTTTTGGTAGATATGCTTGTGATAATATCATTAACGTTGCAAATATGATACTAACAACGTTCCTAATAGTAAATAACGACTCACCAAGAAAATAGTAGGCACAAATTGAAAAAACTACAATATTTACGCCGTATGCTATAAATTTTACTGACCAAACAGCTTGGAGCCATTCGTATGTTATCGTCCAGTATGTAATGCTACACCAAAATATTATTGGTGATACAATAAACGCACTAATTAGCATATTATCCTTCCACCAGTCATTAAAAATAGGGCCGTTAACTTGTAGCCATGCTAGTATGTGACATGTAAACAAAAGTGCGATAGCAAAAACAATCTTCATAATCATATCCGAGTGATGTATATAAGTAGGTTATTTTACCCTGAAAAGCCAGACCGGTCTGATTTAATATAAAATAAAAAAGCACTCAAAAGAGTGCTTTTAATAACAATTAAACTTTTAATTAACGATTATATACCTGTTGCAGATGAAGCACCAGCGGCCAAGTTTGGTGTCTGACTACCGTTAACAACACCTAGCGCTTTACAATGTATTTTTTGGGCGCCAAGATAGGTAAAAGTATAGGAAGTTCCTTGCCCGCCACCCGCTCGATTAACTGCATTAGCATCGCGCAAAATACATTCAGCATTGTTAAGTAACGCCTCTTGATCATGCAAATCCGTTGCATCTGCAGATATTAAAGTAATCGTTCCGGAAATAGTTGTTTGGGGCGTTCCATTTGCAACCCCAACTTTTCTTTCAGTGTTAGAGCTGTCGACAGAATGCAATAACTTAATCACCATTCCTGTGTTACTAGCAGTCGCATTAGGAAGTGTAACTACACCGTCCATTGTTCCTGTATAAACAACGGTTGTATCTTCATTTACAGATGATAGATTATGATCTGTTGTTGCAGAACGTACAATGACATTAGAATTTTTTGAACCGTTAAGATCGAATCCGGAACCGTTTTGCTGGATTAGACCTTGACTAGCGTTATAGCTTACTTTTGGCATAATTTACTCCTCTAATTATGAAATACCTGTTGCAGATGAAGCACCGGCGGCAGCTGCAGGTGTAAGACCACCAGCACCAACACCAATCGCTTCGCAATGAACTAAATTTGCACCTAAGTACGTAAATGTATATTGTGACCCTTGTGCTCCTCCTGCTTTGTCGGTAGCATTCGCATCACGTGTAATTACTTTTGCATTGTTAGCCAAAGCAACAGCATCGGGTGCGGCTGCAGCATTATCTGATAACAATAAAATTGTTCCAAACATAACAGTAGAACCAGAATTTAGAAAACCAATCGATACTGCAGAATTACCACCATCAACAGAATGCAATAGCTTGATTACCATCCCAGTATTTGCTGCTGTTGCTTGTGGCAGTGTAACTGCACCGTCCATTGTTCCCGTGTAGATAACAGTTAAATCTTCATTTACAGATGATAGATCATGAGCAGTTACTGCTGAGCGAACTAATACGTTTGAATTTTTTGAACCGTTAACGTCAAAGCCGGCCCCAGTTTCTTGAATAAGACCCTTTGCGGCCGTATAACTTACTTTTGGCATAATTTCCTCCATTGAGATACTTGTCCACAAGATTCCGACACGACGGTGGGGTCGTCTTTATGCTTTGTGTCGGGCCTGTTTATATATATCCTTATAAACCTTTGTTTTCTAAATGTTTTTGTGTTCTTGGGTGTTGTGATTTTAAAGCCTCAATTAACATATCCACTCTAGGGTCTGCACCACTTGCTGAATTCTTTGAAAGCTCTTTCTTTAGAGCAGCAACTTCTTTTCTAAGCGCTGCAATATCTTTTTCACATTTTGCGCAACATTCTTCTGCTGCTGTCTTTTTTATTGGCATCATAACCTCCGTATTTTTGTATGACGTTAATAATTATACAGTAGTGAGTCAAAGTTTACAGGAGAAATACAATGAAACCTATTATCATACAAAACAGCAACATTCCAAAATATCTTTCACTTTTTATCAGTATCAGTGCGATTACTCTTTTTCCTTTTATCATATCACGTAATAAAATGTCAGACGTGACGATAAGACATGAAATAATACACATAGAGCAGCAGAGAGAGCTTCTGGTGATATTCTTTTATATTCTCTATGTATGGTATTGGTTAAAAGGTAAAGTTAAAGGAATGACTAATGACGAAGCTTACATGAACATACCGTTTGAACAAGAAGCATACAGAAAAATGTATGATGAGGATTATCTTATTAAAAGAGAGCGTCACGCTTGGCGCCAATATATTAATTAAGCTTTGCTCCGGCAAATATTCTTATTGCTGCCTGAGAAATATGTTTTTCCATTAAGTTTGTGGGTATTAACCACTTAAGTGGTAATTCTTCTTTAGGTGTGTGCACTATAGTCTGATTGCCCATAAGACCAGATTGCATAATAACAGTCTGCTCTTGTTGTTTAATCCATCTAATTTTTGATTGACTAGTGTATGTTGATGCGCTTATCACAGTCAAGTCTGACCGGTACAACATCATATTAACAACAATTTGATGATCATCGACTGTTATGTGAGTTTCAAGTAGCATGTGGTTGTTTAAGTACGCGCACTTTTTAGCATCACGCTTATAATTGCAGTTGTCCCAAACGTACTCGATAGTATCGATGTTATATACTTTTATATCTGAGTGCATTGTGACTGGCTCGTATATGCCTCTTTCATTCTTAAACTTAGCATTTCGCCAGTAAGTAGAAGCGTACCTAAACGTCGATTGTTTATTGATGATCGCCTCAACTTCAGTTGAATGTATTTCCATTGTTATTGGTGCAACATATAGTTCTAAATCTTTGTGTGCCTCGACAACAATACTTTCGTCAGCTTCCACGACTATTTCAGATTCTTGCCCTAGCGCAAAAGTTAATAAAAAATATAAAAAGAGCATAGCTACCTCCTATTAGTAACTATACTCTCTATTAAGCATATAATAAAATTACTTAGTTTGTACAAACTTATATAATTTTTCTGCCTCAGCAATAATCTCATCAGAAGTTGGCATTTTTGGCCAAGTGGCTTTTGTTGCGTCAAGCAGGTCTTTGTCACAAAGATAACGAAGCTTTTCATATTCTTGATGATATTTGTTTTGTAAAATTGTTTGCGCTTGCCCTAGCAGTCCGGCTCTAAGTTCAAATGGTTTACTACTCATATTTTCTCCTTTTCGTGTATGTAATGTGTGTAAATTGTGCGTTAGGCACAATATATTTTATAATGTATGTTTTTTATGTAAAGTGCAACTGATGGATAACTGTATTATAATATAATAGAACAACACAAGGAAATAAATATGCAAAACTTCATCCAATACGTTACTAACTTCTTTTCAGTAGCGATTAAAATTTACAAAAGAAACAAATTTACTGTGGGTCAAATAGTTAACTTAAACCTATACGGCAATAGAACACAAATAGAAATTATTACATCAGACTACAAATCTAGATGCTACAAAGTAAAATGGGCTGATGACGGTAGAATTTCGCTACAAACAAAAGACTTTATTAATAAGTTTTCTGTTTAAAAACCAGGGTGATCACGGTTGAACTCTCGCTCTGCTTGAGCACGGCTTCTATTCAGCATGTTTATTAGCTCTTGCATTCTTTCAGCTACTCTTTGATCATTTCTCGCTGCCATGTCAGCGACGTCAGTAGGCGACATGTCAGGATTATCTTTTACTAAAGTTCCTATCTCTGCTAGCAATCTTTGCATTTCTGTATCGTTTTCAATCATCGCATCAAGTTGGATTTCAAATTGTATAATTGATAAGCCTAGATATCCAGCGATTGCAGTGGCACCTAATGCAACAAGTGCAACAGTTGAAAATATGCCTTCGTTTAACGGTTTTCTTCTATTTGACGTTGTTAACTCTTCCATAATTAGCGACCTAATTTGTTTTCTATTTAATTTCATTCTATCTCCAAAAGTTGTTATCTTTATTAATTATGTCTTGTTTTTCCAAACATATAAAAAATACAAAAAAAGACGCCTCCCGAAGAAGACGCCTCTTGTAAGACTCACCAAAAGGTGTCTGGATTAGATAATATCCATATCCATACAAGTAACTGTTCCGTAGAAATCGGCGCGAACCATTTTCTTTCCGTAACGAGTCATTACACCTTTTCTTGGTGTAAAGTCTTCTGGTGCGAAGATTGTTGGTGTTACAATCAACGGTACATATGGAGCATAGACGTATCCAGACTCAAGATATGAACCACCTTTGTAACCTACAAGAATCTTGTTGCGTGGGAAGTAAGGATCCTTGTAAACAGTAAACCTGTTAGAAAGAGTACCAATAGACTCAGCACCAATGCTTGACATTGCAACTTGACCTTGACCATCAATCTTAATTGAAGGCTTGTACAATACAGAAGCTTCGAAGATAGTAGCAACTTCAGGTGAAACCACGATAAAGTTAGCAGAACCACGAAGAGTCTTTCTGTGAATCTCATTAGCAACATCGATAATGGTTTCAACAAGAGTTTCATACCACTCACGAACTGTACCAGTAAACTGAGGTCCAGTTGATAATGTGCTCACGAGATTTACTGCATTACCGTTTTGCTTGTTAACAAACTTACCAGGTGAACGTGACCAGAAGAAGTTAGCACCTTTTGCTTCTGTAAGAAGATCATTTAGAATCTCACGATCGATTTCAAGTGCAATTTGTTCAGAAAGGATCTGAGTCAATTCAACTTCGGCATCCATTGAGTGATATGCGTTAAGATCTTGAGCAAGTTCTGGAGACCAACGTGCTCTTAACTTACGTGTCGTAGCTGTCACAGCAATCGACTCAATCTTAATATCAATTTCTGGGATGATCGGAGTCGGTGTTGATGCGAAATTCGACTCGAAAGTTGGGATAGTCAACGTACCACCAGTACCACCAGCTGATGAAACTGAATCTTGAATTACAAATGAACCGGTTAAACCAGGTCTTCTTGCTGCTGTTTGTTTGTGAGAACCAGATACTACAACTAAAATAGCTGCGTTAGCATCAGAAAGTTCCTTAAGTGCATCAGGAGTAAAAACGTTATTAGCAAAAGTTCCTAACTGATTAAGGCGTCTAATGTTCTTGACACCGTTACCAGCTTGAATTGTAGATGGAATATCGTTAAGACCTAATTGACTGCTAAGTTGATCAGTTACAAGAGCAAGTGACTTGATTTGTGTTGGATCTAATCTAGCGCCACCGTGACCAGATGTTTCTGATGTAAATTCACTAGCTGACAGAATAAGGAATTGATATCGTCCACCATTGTTTTCAATATCAGAGACAATCTGTGGGTCAAATTGAAGCAATCGACCATCAGAACCTGAAGTTGTAACTGCAGCACTCACAGCGTAAGATTGTGTATTACCTCCACCAAAAGCACCAGAAGCTAATAGTGTAGAAGTACCAGCAGCGTCTGCAGCAGATCTTGCACCACGCATATATCTTGATCCGTGAACTTGACTGTATGAAGTACCAACTAAGTCGTACTGACCACCGGTTGCATTTGCACCAGTTCGAACAGAAGCACCAGCTGGGTTACCGTAAAGTGATTGTCCTTGCTCATACGTTACATTTGTTCCTGCACCGTTAGAAGAATCACCACCAACGTCTTGACCGTATGTATAGTCTAAGTAGAAAAGAAGTCCACTTGGAAGAGACATGGGTTGAATGGAAACTAGTTCATTAGCAACCAATCCACCGAATACACGACGAACGATTGGAAATGCGATGTTAGAAAATCCATCGATTTGTCCACTATCAGAACCACCAGATCCTAAAGTGTTTGCTTCACGAAGTACTTGAGCTGCTTGGTTCTCAAGTAGACGTGACATGGTTTCACGATTGTGACTTTGAAGGCCACGAAGAAGACCTGTTCTGGTCCACTTTTCTTGAATTCTAGATGACTCTTGGCCTACGTGACGATCACGAATTCCTTCAGTCAACTGACCCAATGTAAATGACTTACTCATATTAATTCTCCTTTTTTGAATAGCTTGAGTTTCTTATTTATTTTATAAACCGGCCAAACGTTGCCATCTACCTAACTCATTGTTAGATGATGTTGCGTTTGACTGAGAAGAAGTAGTTGGTCGAGAAGAACTACCAAGAACACGAGATTCTGAGATTGTTTTCTTTCCACTACGACTAAACGTTTCAGTTAGTGACTTATACAAAGATTTTGCTTCAGTCAAAGATTGTGCTTCATCCAAAGCCTTAATAACAGACTTTTTCTGACTCTCGTTCAGGCTTTTGTTTTGCAACAATTTGTTAACATACAAAAGCTTTGCATTGAATAAATTGAGATCTTCCAACTGTTCACGAAGAGTATTAACAGCTCCTCTGTATTTGGTCAGTTTCTCTTGCTGAGATCGATTTTGACGTCTCAGTTGGCGTAGTGCCTCGTTAAGTTTATTGATTTGCGGCGGGTTAGTAAAAGCATCAGCTCCTTCTTTTCCACCACCAAAAGCGCCCTTAACGCCGGCGTTTTGTTTTCCTTTGCCGCCATAAGAACCGTCGACACCGGCGCTAGCGCCGCCTTTACCACCAAAGTGATGATCGACCTTACCCTCAGCAACCATTTTTCTAATTCTTCCTAATTCTTGACGCAGTACACGAGGATCTACTTCAAAAACCTCATTTAGTTCTTCAGCATCTTCACCAGTATCCATTTCCATATCAGGTAATTCAACATCTAAATCGCCCATGTCAACGTCACCTGCAGCAGCTCCGCCACCAAGATCAAGTTCTAATTCTGCAATTAATCCTTCAATAGCAGATTCAACCTCATCTTTAGAAAGCGTATCATCACCCGCGGGTTCAGCTTCCATTGCTGGCATTTCTTCAGCAGCTTCTTCACCCTCTTCGTCTTGTTCTAACAAAGCAGAGAACTGTTCATATAATTCTGAAAGTTCTTCATCCATCATTGTTTCGTTAGATTCATCATCTTCACCTTCGTATGCAGATTCCATTTCATACATACCTTCATCAGCATCTGCATCTAAAGCTTCCCTCAGTGTTCTAAGGTCAACCTCATAATATTTCTTAGACATATCTTCTCCTTTATTTGTCTTAGATAAATGATTGGCACTTTCATTTAATTTGTGCGATAAGTTTAACAGTTGTTCACGTTGATTATCATTCATTGTTGCAACTGCGCCTTTTACAGCACTAAAAAGTGCCTCTTGTGACTTAGACTCATTAAGAGAATCTAAATTTTCCTCACCTATTAGCTCAACTAAAGATGCTAAGGCACCTTCGTCAAGATAAACTTCTTCTTCAAGAGGATCAGTATTGTCGCGGATAGGATCGTAGTCGTCCTCCATTTCTTCATTCTGATCTTCTTTTTCTTCGAGCAATTGCTCTTCGATAAATTCACGAATTTGGGGCGTTACAGATTCAAGAATCGCTTTTTTAGCATTCTCCTCTGCCACCTCTTTAAGTTTTTTCGCATCTGCAATTGCTTCTTCGAATAGTTTACTCATTTTATAAACCTCTTGTTCTACTTTAATTATTTAGCTGATTATTAAATATCATAAAAATTATCATTTATCTCATTTATTGTACTTCTTATACGATTGACATTTGCATTGTGCTTTGTAAGCGAAACTTCATGTCGATCCAATAAATCGTCTAAAGAAAAAATTGGATTTGAGTCAAGTTCATTATGTCTTGGAAGTTGCGCTCTCGAATGACCGTACCGAGAAGCTGTCATATCAACGCGTGGGCGTTGATATATCTTAGGATACGTTGTTGAACCCATGGCTGTTTTTGTTGCCTTACCGCCGGTTGAGTTACGATAAGTTAAGTTTGGAGTAATACCTTGAACAGCAGTATTTGTGTATACTGATTCACTAGATTTTTCTGCTGCTCTTATGTCCGCCAAATGTTTTTCATGTTTCTTTAAGGCATCGTCATCGTACGAGAACTTCTCTGTTAATCCCGCGACCATTCCAAATGAGTACCCTATATCATCATAAGTTCCAGGCCTTTTTCCTTTGCCTACATCTTTTTTTGGTACTGCCATACTTGGTGATACTTTTGACATTATATCTATGTCATCACCGATATCACTTTCATCAGACTCATCTTCAAACTCTAAATCAAGTGTCAAGGGATCTCCTGTGGAGTGCTCACTACCACGAGGTCCATTTTTTAATTTATCGTAAGCAGAAAAACCACCTATAGGGCCAAAATAAATCTCGTATAGGTTGCTACGCTTTCCCATCTGAACCCTGGTATGAACGGCCGGAGATGTATGTTCCAATTACACCTTGTTTTGACAATTCAGAAGAAGTTTCAGCAGGAGAAACTAGTCCGCCCTTACCACTTCCAAACTCAACGTTAAATTCAGGATCAGGAAGCTCACCTGCATATTCAGGTTGGTCTGCAGCGTTAAGACTTCCTGGACCCGGAGAGGTCAGGTTAGGTGTAAAAGGCGAAGATGGTAGTCCACCGCCACCAGTTTCAACCTCAGTTAGATCAGGTGCGTCTACATAATCACGATTAAAAGAATTAACACCATGACCTCCATTTACAGTTCCATCTAGGGCCAAGTCTTGATATAGTTTTTTTCGTTCATCATCAGACATCTCACCTTTGAAGATTGGTGAATCAGGAAAAGCTGATCTGATATTTAAATCTTTTCTTGAACCCTTACTCTTGTTAGGCGCAGCTGCCGGTTGGACTATTATTTGTCTTTGTTCAGCCATTATCTTTCACCTTTAATTTTTTTAACAAGCAATTTTTTAATCTCATGAAGTTCTTTTGCTTCTTTTAAAGACTTAACTTGTCTGTCTTTTATTCTTTTAAGAAGTGTAAGCCGTTCATAAAGCTTTTGTTTGTTTTCTTGATCGATGATTGCTTTTTCTTCAGCAATAATGTGCTTAATTAAATTTGGCGTAAGTTTTAATATTTTTTTCATGTGTGCCTCCGAGCTCAGCTATAACTATCACTCAACTGTCAATTTTTACCGATTTCTTATCGAGGGTGCAAAAGCTAAGTCTGCCCATTTATTTGCTTGCCCACCGAACAAATCCTCAGGTGATGATTGATCGACTATTTTTGCTGCCTTATCACCGCTAGCCATGACAGTCGGGCCTGAAGGTCGACTCCCTTCCTTCTGTTCCCTTAGCGTTGTCATCGCTGTGTCAGCAAGTATGTCACTCATTATCGGATCATTAGTTATTTTTTGTACACGTTTTTGTACATGCTGCTGTTCTTCACCGGATGATGCATCAACGCCTATCTTGATACTATCCAAGTAGGAAGGACGCCTCTGACTAGTATTTCTAGACTTAGTAACTTGTGCCGGCTGATTAATCACATGTTCACTTATTCGTTTACTTGGAAGGCGGTCATATGACTCTTGCATTGTGCCACGTAACTCTCTAGACTCATTAATCGTTGCTTGTTTGTTACCAATCAGCCCTTCAGCTAATATTTCAATAAGGCATTCCTTTACGATGTGCTTTAATGCTGTTTTACTCTTACTTTTCATTTCCACCTCAAAATTTCATTAAACATTCTATCAATTTTATCAGTCTGGTTAAAGATTTTATCCAAATCTCTCCTATTTACCCTACCTTCTTTCAACATGAACGCACCCGGTGTTGATGGTTCTGATACCATATCAAAGCAGATTAACTGGAAATCATCTTGAACTACTTGATTTCCGTCTTGTGACGTTGTTGATCCTACGCCTCTTGATGATATTCCTAGAGTAATACCACTTTCGATTAAAGACTGGATTATTTTTCCGCTAGGTGTATCTAATATTTCAATCTTACCATATACATCATCACCTTTCATGTAAGCTTCTCGAACAATATGAGAAACATTTTTAAGTTCAACGACAGATGAATCAGGATGATCACATTCTCCTAGCGCTCGATTTTCACGTATCATTTTTTGATAATTCATAATCTCACGCTCAAGAATAGGTCTTGGGTATACCCTACCATTTTGATTTAATGTATTTGCGCGTTGTATTATTCCGGATAACATAATTTTACCGTACTGTTCTCTCGATTCTTTTAACATCTCTTTTGTGCAAGAAATAGGTGTCCATTCTCTTAAGACGTTTAATTGTGCAGTCATTTTATAGCTCCTTTTTAATTTCATTTATCATCTTTGTCAGAGTCAAAAATTTAACAACACTTACATCATCAATGTTGTTAGAGGTTAAACTTTCGATCTTATTTCTAACCTCATCTAATTTAGAAAGTAGATAGCGGTTTTCAGATGTTTCTTCAAAATTTTCTAAACTACTTAGCGCCTCTATTTTCTTTTCTTCAAAAAAACGCTGAAGCTTTTTAGGTTGTTTATCAGTCAAAAAAACATAACTTTCAATAATAGTCTTCTGATCTGATGTGAGTTCTTCACCGTATCTTTGATTAAATTTTTCTGTCATAATCTTAAGTACGAGTCTATCACTGTGCGACGCGTCATATTTCTCTTCGTTTATTTTGTTTTTTTCTCGGAGCATTAATTCACCTAATCGCGTCTCAAAATCAACTAGACGTTTAATGTCTCTATCATCCTTTCTCCACTCATTAAGCGCTAATTGTACTAGACCAAGATCTCGATAATCAGAGATACTTCTATGATAAAACGTTTTATCGTTAATTTTATAGTTTATATCACGCAACAAATTAGATTTTTCACTTTCTAACTTGTTTTGATTTAAGTTACGACTAGCTACTTTTGCTTCATTGAGTATTGATGCTACTGTATGTGTATGAGTAATATCAGACTTGGCAAGTGCATTAAAAAGACGAAATTCTTTATAGAGTTCTGTACCCTTTTTAAAGTGTTTTTCAATCAACTTAGTGGCTGCTTTTGCTTGTTTTTTATCACCTTCTAATAGCTTTGTACTAATATGCTTAAGTAAGAGTTCGTAAATAATACCTACGTTTCTCTTTTTATTATGTTTCATCTGTCCCCTCTCCTGAAGAATTATTCTCAGAAATTATAATTGAGCTACTAACATTACGTTGTTTCGTACCATAAGTATTATCAAAACGCTGTAATGTCGATTTTAAAGTGTTATTCATCGTCGCGTTAACCATAATTTGTTCATCCAGGTAATCTTCAATGTTAAAATCATCACCAGCCTCAAGCAAGTCTTTGGCAGATGGAGGCTTTGGTAAACTTGTTGCTGACTTTAGATCATAATTAAGCTTTTGCATACCAGCGTCGGCAGGATTATCACGTTTTCTAGTTTTTAAAGAGTGATTTGTCCCTGTTCGATTATATTTTTTATTAGATTTTTGACTACCTTTTAATTCCTCTTCATCATCCTCAAGTTCTTCAACGTTGAGTTCAATAAGCTTTTGTACTCTGATAGGATACTCATCATCTTCAATTGACTGTTGTTCTGAAAGTGCTCCTAAGTCAATTCCGCCACCGCCTAATTCGACATTACCGCCATCAAACTGTGGAACACCAGCAGCAGGATTTTCCGGTCCTTCAGGTGCTGTGATTTGTGTAGCTTCAATTTCTAAATCAGATATCTTATCTCGTCTAAGACCTTGTTCTATTGCTTTAACTTCTTCGTCAGACAGTCTTAAAATATTTTTTTGAACCCAATATCTGTCAATAACACCTGCTACACCTAGTGCAGTAGAAGCTGTTTCAAATCGACTCTTATACAGCTCTAATTTTTGTTGCTGGGCAATCGTAGACGGATTAGATAACATTAATTTAAAATCTAATAAATCTTCATCGCTAAACCCATTGCAGTACAGATGGACAATTGCTATTTTATTCATCTCAGAAAGAATTGTTCTTTGTATTCTTGCAATCGTTCTACTAAATCTAATGTCTTCTTGTGATAGTGTCGCTTTTGCACCTAGGCCTTCATCGTAACCTAAATATGCTTTAGGTATTTTTAAAGCAGCAAACAATTTCTTCTGTATGTACTCAACATCATTTGTTTCACCTGCAATTGTATCACCACCAATTGGTTCGATTTTAGTTCCGCTATCACCACCTCTAACAGGTATAAAATAATCTTCATCAATTGAAAGTGGGTTATATCTTAAGTCAACCCTACCGGTTTGTTTGTCGATGATTGATGATCTTTTTAGACTGCTTTGTGCTTGTTCCATGTAGTTAGCGACTTCTTCAGGTGGAACATTACCCACATCAATATAAAAAACTCTTCTTCCAGGAGCCCTGACAATTCTATGGACTAACATTGCGTCTTCTAGTAGTATCATTTGTCGCCAAATTCTTCTTGCCGGTTCTAATACAGATGAACCGTAAGGTAAAAAAGCGTCGTTACCTAGTAGCCTCATGTGTGACACTTGCCAGTTCTCTAAAACTTGATTACCTTGTGTTACCCATCTAAAACGAACAGCCATAGGGTCGTTGGGGTCGAAACCTTCCTCACGTTCAACCTCAGATATCGGTAGTGGAAAACAACTTATAACACCGTGTTTCGGGTGAACGTCGTTAAACAGGAAACAATCACCATATTTTACTAAGTTTCTAACCCAGGATGACATGTTAAACTCAACATTTAGTGTGTCATAAAACAAATCTGTCAATATTTCTTTAATTTTAGCATTGTCAGAATAAATGTGAAGTGTTTTTCCTGCCTCATCTGAAGAGACTGATTCTTCTGAGTATATGTCTAGCGCACTCGCGATCTCAGGTGTGTACTCCATCTCAGAAAAATCAGAGTATCTTGACATTCTGTCGTAAGTTCCGTATGCAGACATAGCATTGCTATACACTTGCGACTGATTTTTTCTAAACTGTTCAAAAGCAGACGATGTGTAGTTTTTATCTGTGTTGCGCAATACGTTTCGCTTAACAACAGGACCACTTCTAAAAAGTCTAGTTAAACGTTTAAATAAATTTTTACTATTATTTTCAGCCATATTTTATTCCTATAATAACCATTTGTGTTCTTTAATATTAATTTTACTTCTTGCCGAATGTGTAGTTTCACTTATTTTTGGTCCGGCATCTCTATTTTGCTTTGCAGCACCTCCAAAAACGTTTATTGGAGAAATTGCTGCGTCAGGAGTATCTGCATACGGGTTTGTGCTTCGAGACATGGCTTTTAGCATAGCATCATTTAGTGCTTTTGAGTTTTTACTGTGGTCAGCAGACGCGTCGAATAACCATGTACCTATTGCAAGACTCATGACTAAATCGTCATTGTAACCTCTTCGTGCTGAAGCACGCCCATCAGTTCCTACAGCAAACACTTTTAATTCCTCATAAAACCTACTAGAGTATACTGCGAGTTGTTTGTTTCTTAAAACTTCTTCTAACTTTGCAAGAACAGTCCCACGGGTTTTACCATTAGTGTTGAAACCAGCCACGTCAGGAGTTTGTTTCGGTACGTAATTGCCAATGTAGACACCTTTTCTGCGTCTATAATATAGACGTGGGTATTTTAATTCTTGCAACTTTAATATTGTTGCGTAACCGTAACTATTGTTTTCGGGACAAACCAATGCTTTGTTGTACTTAATTCCGTATTTGTTTATTAATTCTGCAAATGTGTCAGGTCGTATTTTACCTTTGTATTCAGCAACAACTTCTGACGCATTGACGTCTATGACATGAAATGTTGAAAAGTCTTTTGCATCACCGCGTGCCACATCGGCCGATATCACATATTCATGTTCAGACAGAGGTTGCTTCCATATCCACACGTTGTTATCTGGGCCTTCGCGCATTATAGGTTTAGTAACTAAAGAGCTAACCCATTCAAGTGTCACACTGTCCAAATACGTCTCACCAGATACAGCAAAATCGCATAGATACTCTTGAGCGATTTGTCTTTTTGACATGTTAGCTGTTGTTCTTGCAAACCACTCTTCACCGCGCTCCGGGTGCACATCCCACATTAATTTTATTGGGTTGAATTCATTGAGTCCTGCTTCTGCTTGCGTGTATAGTTTGTGGTATTGACCCCCTACTCCGTTTGGAGTGGATAAAATAACAACTCTACCACCGGTGGAAATTGTGGGGTAAATACCTGTCCAGATCGTATCGAAGTTGCGTACAAAAGCAGCTTCATCAATAATAAGTAAAGAAAGCGCTTCCGAACGACCGGCATCATCTGAAGTCGGTATTGCTTTAATTTGAGAGCCGTGACTAAACATAATTTCCTGTTTATTGTTAGACACAATTTCAGGAAGAAGTAACCACTTCGGTAAAGAACGTATCATCGTCTTCACCTTAATAATAAAGTTCTGTGCGACTTTGAGTTTTGTGGCAATAATAAGAATATTTTTTTCTTTTTTAAATATTGCCATCCATACTGAATAAGCAGCTGTTAATGTAGAAATACCTAACTGACGTGATTTAAGTATGATATTAAATCTGTGATCATTAAATTCATCCACACAATCTTCCTGAAAAGGGTACATTTCAAAAGGAATGAGTCCCCTAACAGGATGTTGTATTTTCAAGTAATTTTTAAAAAAATAGTTTGGGTCTTTGCCACACTTTATTATTTCTTTTACTTGCGCTTGCTTCGTTAGTCTCGCCATTAGCTAATCTCGAAGTATGCTCTTCTATAAATATAAGCTTGGCGCGTTTCTGCATAAAAGTTAATGTCTTGCACATCAGTACTTCTTTTATTTTTGTCTTCTTTTGTTTTTAGCGCGCGACCGGCATTTTCTTTATTTTTAAAATTCTTCTTCAACTCTTTCATATATGCATTGATGTGTTGATTTAACTCGTTTTCTGTATCTTGAATTACTTTATGCTGATGACCGTGTGGTCCTAAATTCTTAATACACAAGGAGGTTACACATAATTGTTCACCCTCCAATGATGCTTTTGTTACAACAGAGTTATCTGATTTAGATGTGTATCCACCATATCGCAGATCACCATCATTCTCAGCTGAACTATATGCTCCCTGTGTTGAGTAATTTCCGAACGTGTCATTAATTAAATTTCCTAACACATTTACTTCTTCAAAACTTAATGCCATTTTATTTCTCCTTGCTAGACTGCTTATAAAGTTTGCGCCTTATAGATATATAACTATTCACAACTGATTTTTTTGGTCGCCAACCATTTTTCCACTCTTCTCTGCGTGACTCAGCAAACTGCAAATAGCACTCATGACAACATTCGTACTCTTTATCTTTTTCAAAATCCTCAGCTGTCAACAGCGGGTACTGGCACACCTCACAATAAAATCTTTCTTTTGTGATTTTACCGATAACCTTTATCTTAGGGTTGATAAACATATGAATCTACACCTTTTTTCATAATATCAATGTTATTGTCAACGATGTCTTTGATTGCATCGATGTGCGATATCACTAATATATTCTTAAACCACTTTTTAAGCGATTGTAGTAGTTTACCACAAGCTTCTAGGTTTGTTTCATCTAAAGCGCCAAAACCTTCATCAATCATTAACATACTTGTCTTTGGAAGGGAAGATACATTAATTAATGCGACACGAATTGCCAAAGAGGCCATCATCTTTTCCATCCCGGAGCCTAATTCAACAATACGTTTGCTATCACCATAGTTGATAAATATATCCATTGAATTGCTGTCTAAATCTGCTTCTAGTTCTACAGTAAACCCAACAACCCCTTTAAGTATTTTAGATATCTCTGCGTTAATCTGAGGCAGCATAGAATGAATAATCTGGACCGGTATGCCTTTATTAGATGTTGCTTGTAAAAATAGATCGTATGCACGCAATGAACGACTAATCTTTTCAAATTCTGCTTTTTGTTTTGACAGCATCATTTGTTCTGCTTTTAATTTTGCTAGTCGTGTAATTAATCCTGTTCTGACTTGATCACTTTTCTTAATTTCACCATTGGTTGCTTTAATTTTTCTTTCTAACAGTAGTTGCCCTTCATTCGAATCTTGATTTTCAAATTTTTCTTTTAAGTCTATATATGTTGTTCTAAATTCAGGTACATGAGGGCTGATGTTTTCTATATCTTTTTCATATCCGTTAATTTTGATCCTTGTTTCTGATATCGATGATACTAATTGTGACTTTCTTTGGACGATTGCATTATATTTGTCAAGCTTTTCATCATAATCTTCTTTTCCTAACTTTTTAAATGCGACTTTTAAATCATCCACCTTAATTTTAAGTGACGTTACTTTGTCGCGTTGTTT